>Ga0081527_100014_pt1 | contig 218140 bp, 197 predicted proteins | sample HotLakmasection5_FD_70992 | JGI IMG/M metagenome (GOLD analysis project Ga0081527, IMG submission 70992) | Hypersaline microbial mat communities from Hot Lake, Washington, USA - Section #5 (SPADES assembly) (version 2) | ecosystem: Environmental > Aquatic > Non-marine Saline and Alkaline >...
CGAGCGCCCGGCGGCGGCCTTCGCCCGGGGGACGCGGGTCAACCGGCAGCGGGTGCTGTATACGGTCGCTGGCGGGGCGCTGGTCGGGCTGGCGGGTGCGGCCTACACGCTCAGCCTGCGCGTTGGCTGGACGACGCCCCCCAGCATGCTCGGTGATGGCTGGATCGCGCTGGCGATCGTCATCTTCGGCGGCTGGCATCCCTTCCGCGTGATGCTGGGCGCGTATCTCTTCGCCGGGCTGAAGGCGCTGGCGGGTGCGCTCCAGGGGACAGATATCGCCATCCCGGTGACGCTGCTCAACGGCCTGCCCTGGCTGCTCATGATTGCGACCCTGCTCGTGGTCAGTTCCGGCGGTGTGGAGCGCCTGCTACGGCTGCTGCCGCGCCGCTGGCAGACGCGCCTGCGCAGCGTCCTGCGCAGCGACCCGCCGCGCGCGCTGGGCACCCGCTTTGATGAGGGTTAACTTCAGCGAATAACCTGGTTCGCCCTCTCAGGGCCAGGCGGGGCCGGGCGGGGATGAGGTAGGCTACACCTGCGCGATGATCGCACGGGCGGCATCAGCCATGTGGGGCGGGAATTGCAGCTCGCGCAGTGCGTCTTCCGGGCGACCGTAGGCCAGGTCCCGGTCGAGCAGGCTGCGCCAGCTCGTCACGGCGGCTTGCGGGTTGCCTTCGAGGTAATCCAGCGCGGCCAGGGCCGCCTGCGCCCGCGTGAACTCCGGCTGATGGCGCAGCGCCATCCTGAAGAAGGCGCGGGCCTGCTCGTTATCCCCATTCAGCGCGTAGACGAATCCCTGGTTGGTATGGATCGCCGGATACACACCCCGCTTGGCGACTTCCGGGATGGTGATCGCCAGGGCACGGTTGTAATCGGAGAGCGCCGCCGACAGATGGCCCAGCATGCGCTCCGCCGTGCCGCGATTGTTATACAGCAGCGCTTCGCCCACTGGCGTGCTGTTCTCGACAGCCAGCCCTGCGTTGCAATCCGCGATAGCGGCATCGTAATTGCCGAGGTAGATATTAGCGTTGGCACGGTTGCCAAAGCCGACTTCGCTATCCGGCCGCAGCTCGAGCAGTTTGTTAGCATCCTGCAGCGCCTGATTGAAATCGCGCCGGACGATGTGCAGCGCGGAGCGCACCGCGTACAGGGTCGGGTCCTGCGGCGAGAACTGGATCGCCCGCGTGTAGGCGTCGATCGCGCCGACGGTATCGCCACTGGCGTGCTTGAGCGATGCCAGGCGGCTCAGCAGGAAGGCACGATCCATGGGCAGCCCCATGTTCAGCACGCGCTCGTAATGCGTGATGGCCCCCTGCACATCGCCGCGCAGCGTCATCAGTGCGCCGCGCTGATACACGTAATAGACATACGCCATCGGCCCCGCAATGCCGACGATCAGCAGCAGAATCGCCAGCGCTGGATCAATCCGCAGCAGGCTGCTGAAAATCGTAAACAGGATAAAGCTGATCAGAAATATGCGTATGCTGCGATTCAACAGCGGATTCATCGTCTCTCGTGTCCTGGTGGCCCTACCCTTCATGTTCAGCTATTCAGTGTACAGGAAAGCCGTACCCCCTGCGAGTGCGATCGAACGTGGGGCGGGTACGTCTTACACAGCCTGACCATTGGAACTGCCTTTCTCGGTGCAGTGACGCGCATCCTACATCACCTATACGTGACGGTGGCAGGCGCTATAATCGCGCACATGCGTACTGAAACCATGCCGAAACTGCCGCGCCCGGCGCTGGCCCTGGTCCTGCTGATTGTGCTCGCCGCGTTCCTACTGCGGGCTGGCCTGCTCGTCGAACGGGCTGCCGCCGGGGATCGCTTCTGGCCGGAGCCGGGCAGCGATCAGTACACCTATGTAGAGCAGGCGCGCGGTCTGCTGGCGGGCACCTGGCCGGACGCCCCCTACTGGTATCACCCGCTGCCGAGCTACGTCTATGCCGCCGGGCTGATGGTCACAGGCGGGGAGTTGGTCGGGCTGCGGGTGATGCTGGCCGCGCTGGACGCGCTGACCGCCGGAGCGCTCGCAGGGGCGGCGCTGCTGCTGACCCGGCGCGTCTGGGCGGCGCTGATCGTGGGCGCGGCGTACGCGCTCTATCCGGTCAGCGTGTTTTACGGCACCACCCTGCTGATCGCGCCGCTGGCCGCAGCACTGCTCACGCTGTTCTGCTGGCTGGCGCTGTGGCAGCACCAACGCCTGAGCTTATGGCGCTCCGTCCTGCTCGGCCTCATGAGCGGCGCGCTGATGCTCGGTCGGTTGAATCTGGCACCGGTCGTGCTGGCGTGGCCGCTGCTGCTGCTCCTGCTGCGCCCCGGCTGGCGGCGCTTCGGCGTTCATCTGGCGCTGTGGGCGCTCTCCCTGACGCTGACGCTGGCACCCTTCACCCTGTGGAACGCTTACGCCAGCGGCGGCGATTTCATCCCCGTAGCGACCACCGGTGCTAAAGAGCTGTACATGGCCAACAACCGCGATGCCAGCGGCCAGTACGGCAGCAACCCCGCGCTGGAGCAGATCGACGCGGATTACCTGCCAGCGCTGATGCGCGACATTCAGCTCGACCCGCTGCGCTTCCTGGGACTGATGGGCCGCAAGTTCGCCCTGTTCTTCAGCGCGGCGGAGCCAGCCAGCAACCTCGACTACGCGGCGACGCGCCAGCATTCAGCGATATTATCGGCGCTGCCCGGCGATTTCGTGCTGGTGGCACTGCTCGGCCTGATCGGGCTGGTGCGGCTGGCCCATCAGGATCGACGGCTGGCGATCTTCTTCGGCGTGCTGCTGATGGCCTTTTTGCTGAGTAACCTGCTGACCTTCGCCCAGAGTCGACTGCGCTATCCGGTCGTGGTGCCGCTGCTGCTGCTCGGCGGCGTGACGCTCGTCAGCGTGCAGAGCTGGCTGAAAGCGCCCTGGCTCCATCCGCGATACGCGCTGCGCGAGGGGCTGGCCCTGCTGCTGATCGCAGGGGTGCTGCTGTTCCCGCTGTGGGCACTGGCGGGCGACCGTCCGCCGCTGCCACCCAAGCGCGTCGTTGCTGCCCTGCCCGCCGACGTCATCCGGCTGGATGTGAGCTACAACGGCCTGACGCTGCTCGGCTGGCGTCCGGTTGAGCTGTGGCCAGCGGCACAGCAGGGCTGGCTCGACGTCAACCAGGCGGTGACGATCGAGCTGTACTGGCAGATTACGCAGCCGGTCGCGGTGGATTACGAATTCGGGCTGGCTTATCTGGTCGATGGCGAGCGCGCCGCAGGGGTGGATCGCGCTATCGGGACGGTCAGCTATCCACCGACGCCGACATCGACCTGGGCCGTCGGCCATATCCACAGCGAGATCGTGAGCCTGCGCATCCCGGATGGCACGCCAGAAGCGCGCAGCGGCCCGCTGGTGCTCAGTGTGTACCAACTGGAAGCCGGCCAGATCGTCAACGTGCCGGTCAGCGCGCCGCAGCCGATGCCCAATCTGCCGCTGCTGACGCTGGCCGCTTACGCCCCCTGGCGCACGCCCTGGCGCACACCCTGGCGCACGTCGCCCCCGGCTGAACTGATCCCGGCTGACATCAGCTTTGGTGAACGAATTTTGCTGCGTGGCTATTCCCTGAATGGCAGCCTGACCGTATACTGGGAAGCATTGACCGATATGGTCACCAATTATCGGTTGTTCCTGCATGTCGTTGGCACGAACGACCAGATCATTACACAGGCTGATCCCGCGCCGGTCCCCGGTCTGGAGACATCCAACTGGCGACCTGGCCTGCCCCTGCTGGCGGCGCTGCCCATCCCCACGCCGGATGTGTCAGGTCGCTACCGGCTGATGCTGGGCCTGTACGATCCGCAGACCGGCGAGCGGCTGAGCTTCCGATCGGCGGATGGCGCGGTACAGGATCGGTTGATCGTTGGCACGCTGGACGTTCCCTAGAGATTTATGCATCACCTGATCCGCGTGCTGTGTCCAGTCAATCGCAGTCTTGTGACCACCTGAAAACTGTTTCGCCGGAAGGAAGCTTTTATGACTGCCACAAACCCCCTGATTGAACCGGTTGTCAAGCGGGTGCAGGCGATCCTCCTGGAAGCGGGCGCAACCCCGCGAACAGGACGAATGCTGCCTGGCGTTGGCGTGCTACCCCCGGAAGCCAGCATCGCCAGCCTGATCGATCACACGCTGCTGAAAGCGGACGCCAGCGCCCGCCAGATCGAAAAACTGTGCTTTGAGGCCCGCGAATATGGCTTCGCCTCGGTGTGCGTCAACAGCGCCTACGTGCCGCTGGCCGCCTCGCTGCTGGCCGATACACCTGTGATCGTCTGCACGGTGGCGGGCTTCCCGCTCGGGGCGACGCTGCCGCAGGTGAAAGTCTACGAGGCGCAGGAAGCCATCGCCGCCGGGGCGCGCGAGGTCGATATGGTGCTGCACGTCGGGGCGCTGAAGGCGCGTGATCTGGTCGCCGTCTTCGAAGAGATTACCGAAGTCGCAGAGATGTGTCATGACCACGACGCGCTGTGCAAAGTCATCCTGGAGACGTCCATGCTCGATGACGAAGAGATCGTCATGGGGTGCCAGCTTGCCAGAATGGCCGGGGCGGATTTCGTCAAGACGAGCACCGGCTTCGGCGGGGGTGGGGCAACCGTCGAGCACATCACGCTGATGCGGCAGGTCGTGGGCGAGGGCGTCGGCGTGAAGGCCTCCGGCGGCGTGCGCGACCTGACCACAGCGCGGACGCTGATCACCGCAGGGGCAAACCGGCTGGGTGCCAGTGCGGGCGTCAGCATCGCCCTGGAGGAGCTTGGCGAACGTAATCGTCAGGCAAATGACGGCGAAACCCCCGGCGATTACTGATCGCCGGACAGCCAGACGCATCACGGGCCGGTCTGCTGCCGGCCCATTTTTCGCCCCTTATGACTGTATTAAGCCTTTCGATCTTAATTCTTTGATGTGGAAAAGGTTTGACCGCCCGCAAAATCTATGCTATATTGCGGATGTTGAATGGGAAATCCACCCAATCACCCTGCCACCCTGCAACATTTTGACTCACATAGCAAGCTACACGCCAGCCGCCCCGTCGCGTCTGATGTGAGGCCAGATCAACCACCGGATATAAACCGGAGAACGTCCATTCTATCTCAACTGTCTTAAATCATACCCGCTGAATACGATGCATCAAGACAGTGGTGCCCCTGTGTGCCACCCGGCCAGGTGCCGCCCCGTCTGTGGAGACCAAATCTATGGATATTGCACAACTAGAAGGTAAGACCCTATCAGAGCTCCGCAATCTGGCGCGTGAGCACGAAGTTCCCCGTTACAGCCGTTTGAAAAAAGACGACCTCATCATTGGTTTGATGCGCGTTGAAGCGGAGCGTCAGGGACACAAGCTGCGCGGCGGTGTGCTGGAAGTCGTCGATGATGGTATCGGTTTCCTGCGCAGCGAAAACTATCTGCCCGGGCCAAACGATATTTACGTCAGCCAGTCGCAGATCAAGCGCTTTAACCTGCGCACCGGCGATATGGTCATCGGTCAGGTACGCCCGCCCAAAGACAGCGAAAAATACTATGGTCTGCTGCGGGTGAATGCGGTCAACGGCCTGAACCCGGAAGAAGTCAAAAGCCGACCGTGGTTTGAATCGCTGACCCCCATCTTCCCCAACCGCCGCTATGACCTTGAAACACGCCCCAACATCCTGTCAACCCGTCTGCTGAACCTGGTCGCCCCCGTTGGCTTTGGCCAGCGTGGTCTGATCGTCTCGCCGCCGAAAGCTGGTAAGACGACTGTGCTGAAGGACGTCGCCAACGCCATCAGCCACAATTACCCGCAGGTTCATCTGATGATTGCCCTGATCGGCGAGCGCCCGGAAGAAGTCACCGATATGGATCGTAGTGTGGAGGCAGAAGTCATCGCCAGCACCTTCGATGATCCTGTGACGCATCATGTGCGCGTGGCAGAGATGGCCCTGGAGCGCGCCAAGCGCCTCGTCGAACTCAAGCGCGATGTTGTCGTGCTGCTGGATAGCATCACTCGTCTGGCCCGCGCCTACAACCTGGTCGTGCCGACCAGCGGCCGCACGCTCTCCGGCGGTCTTGATCCGTCGGCCATCCACCCGCCCAAGCGCATCTTCGGCGCGGCGCGTAACGTGGAAGAAGGCGGCAGCCTGACCATCGTCGCCACCTGTCTGGTCAACACGGGCAGCAAGATGGACGATGTCATCTACGAAGAGTTCAAGGGTACCGGCAACATGGAGCTGCACCTCAGCCGCCGCTTGCAGGAACGCCGTATCTTCCCCGCCTTCGACGTGGCCCAGTCCTCGACGCGCCGCGAAGAACTGCTGCTCGGCCCGGATGTACTGCAGCGCGTCTACACGGTGCGCCGCATGTGGAGCCATCTGGCACAGGAAGGCGACATGGGCGAAGTCAACGCGACCGAACAACTGCTCAACAGCTTCCGCATGTATCAGACAAACGAGGATTTCCTCAACAGTCTGCCCGGCAGCAACGGCAACGGCTCCTACTACTAAACACGCCGTCCGGTCGTCACAGCTTACAGCGCAGTTTGCCCCTCTCCACCGCGAGAGGGGTTTTTCAATTCTGGGTCAGGTATGTCCGGGCAGGAATCGCGTATCAGGCTGACGGCGGCTCGGATGAGGGCGTACTGCTGCCGACATCCTCCGCCCACCACTGAATGCCGCTGATGGCAGGATCGTGCACCGGCCGCATATGCACCGTCTGCGCGATGCGATGTACTTACGCTTGAGGTCTGGCTTCGCTCATGCGCCCGTGCTGTTGAGGCGGCTGTCACCCGGGGCGACCTGATAAATGGCCCCCCACGGCAGATAATGCGTGAACACGTAATCCTCCATGACGACGTTGCCCGCCATGTCATAGACGGTGCGGTAGACAGTCACGTCTGCGCCTTCGGCGGAGTAATCTACCTGCAGGATTTGCCCCGGCTGCAGGTCGCGGTTGACCTCATAGCGCGTCTCTTTGGCGGGAACCAGATTCTTGACGATGGGCGCGTCAATCTCCGTGCGGAAGGTCTGTGTGCTGTAGAAACGGAACTGCAGCGCGTTATCGTTGGGGTAAATGCTGGCTTCGATCAGCAGATGATAGGGCGTATTGTTCTGGAAGCGGAAGTCGCGCTCCGGCTGCCAGATCGCGGCATCCAGGCCCGGCGGCTGGCCGCGCAGTTCATAAAAGCCAACGCGGTAGCCGTGCGAGTTGCGCTCCGTTAGGGCGAAGCCGCCGTTGAAGGCCGCCCGGAAGATTGTCGTGCTCACCTGACACACGCCGCCGCCAATGCCGATCGTCGTGCGCCCGCCAAAGATGACATTCCCCTCGACGAAGCCGTTCGCCTCGCTGATCTCGCCCAGGAAATCGTTAAACGAAAATTCTTCGCCCGGCCCGATGATGATGCCGTCGAAGCGGCTGGTCGAGACGGCGATATTGGTCCGGCGGTTCTGGGTGCTGCCCTCGAAGTACGTGGTCGCCTCGGCCACCATCTCGCGGATGCCCAGTTCCGCCGCCGTAATCTGGTTGTGATAGCGCGGCAGCGTATAGTCAAAGACCATCGGCACCTGACGGCCATCATAATTAAAGACAGTCTCTTCCAGGCGGCGCAGCGTCTCCGGCACGTTGAGCATGCGCCCACTGACAGCGCCCTCGATCACGATGAGCTGACCGGTCGCTTCGTCAAAGTGGAAGCGGCCATTACGCGGCGGCACGATCAGACCGGGGGCCAGCGCTTCAAGGCTGGCGCTGAAGGCGCTCATGTCTATGTCGATCTCATAGCGCTGGCTGCCGTCGGCCTCGGTCACCAGGGCGATGCTGAGCAGCTCTGCAATCTGCTCCGGGCTGATCGTCCACGGGCCGAGCGGGCTGCCCTGCCCATCGACGGCGGTCAGCTCCAGCGGCGACGACAGCGCCGCTCGCAGTTGCTCGGCGGTGGCATCGGCGTTGAGGAGGCGCGGTGCGGCTTCCAGAATGACCGGCGTAATCTCCCCACTGTGGAACTGCAAAAGCTGACGTTCCAGCGCTTCGAGCGTGGCGGCGACATCCAGTACCTGCCCGGGCTGCCCCGGCACAAGGTCGACCTGCGTACCGCTGAGCGTCAGCACAGGCTCGCGCATGGGCCGGTCGAGCTGAGCGGCGATCTCGTTGAGCTGTTCCAGCGCTGCCGCCTGATCGTAGACGACGACCGGCGCGATGCTCGCCCCATTGAACCACGCCTCAGCCTGATCGAGCGCGTCGGTCGTCGGGTTGCCGCTGCGCCCGATCTCCTGGGCGGCGGCGAGTGTGGCATCTGCATCCAGGCTGACACCCAGCTCCGCCGCGCTCAACTGCCAGACCTGATCGCCCCGACGGAACGTGAAGACGGCTTCCTCGCCGAAGTAAAAGCTCTCGTTGAGCGCATCACGGGCAGCTTCGTAACTCAGGCCACCCAGGGGTACGCCCCCGGCATACACGCCAGGGAAGATACGGTCGGCATGGTAACTGCGAAAGGCCAGCAGCAGCCCGATCAGGGCGATCAGCAGCAGCACCAGCCCACCCATGAACAGGATTGGCAGGCGCAGCAGCCACGGGTTGAAGCCAGGTGCATCAGGCGGCAGGACGGATTGCGGTTGTGAAGGCAAAGGCGCAGGCACAGTGGTCATAGGCTCAGGGTTCGCTCACGATAAACAACACTCTCTGGTCACGCGCCCTAAGTATGGCGGGTATCACCCGAACGATCAAGATGGACCGCGCCCAGTTCCACGCGTCGGAGGTCGATCAGGGGGTGGGCGCGCCCCGCCGTCGCAGATCATAATAGGCCAGCGCGATCACCCCCCCTACGGCGGCGACCATCGCCAGCTGGCGATGCAGCGTCGTCAGGTTGAGCGCTTCCGCGATCAGCGCCGTGCCGAAGAAAATCAACAGGCCGACCGTCGCCAGGAGCAGCCAGCGCGTGATGACCGCGTTCATCTGGCCCAGGCGGTTGAAAATCGAGACGAGCAGGAACAACCCGCCCACGAACGTCCCGTAGAAGGCCAGCAGAAAGCCCGCCGCATGCAGCAGATCGATCTCCAGCGCGGCGATCAGCAGCGGCCCGTTGACCGTCGCCCAGAACAACCACGGCCCCGGGCTGAGCGCGTTCAGCAGCATGGCGGTCGCCAGCACTCGCCCCGGCTGACTGCCGCTGGCGGCGCGCTCGTCCTCACCGGCGCTGAAGTTGGCCCCACTGCGCCACTGCTGAAACGCCGCCCATGCGATCCACAGCAGCAGCAGGCCGCCCACAATGCGGATCACATCCAGCGCCGTATCCGGCAGTTGGCCGAGCACAAAGACGACCAGGGCGATGATCGGAATATCAGTCAGCAGCGGCGAAACAGCCACCAGCACGCCGCGTCGCCAGCCATACCGCAGCGTCACGTTGATCAGGTAGGCTTGCAGCGGCCCCGGGATCGAAATTGCGGTGAGCGCCAGCCCCATACCCGGCAGTATGAATTCGTTCAGCATGTGATTATCCAAGAGACGCAAACGGGGCGCTTGCGCGCCCCTCAACACATCAGCTTTGTGCGGAGAGGGCGGGATTCGAACCCGCGCGGGCTGTTAACCCTCCCGCTTTCCAGACGGGCGCAATAGTCCACTCTGCCACCTCCCCGGTTGGCTGCTGATGATTATAGCAACGTGGCACGGCTTTGTGTATGCCTTAATCTGCGATTTGCCCGCATTTCAGCGACGATGCGCCCGGCATCCTCTACGTGCCCGGCGTCGGCGCAGGGGTCGGCTCAGAGGTCGGCTCGAGGTCGGGCGCGTCTCCCCCCGCTGTTGATGCCTCCAGGACGGTCTGCAGTACCAGCGACAGGTCAACCGACTCGCCCAGTTGTTCAGCGAGTTGTGTTTCCATAAGGCGCACGTCCTCAACGGTGATCGTCTCCGTAGTGCGGATGACGGCCTCAATCTGCAGGACGCTATCGACGACGAACACCTCGTATTCCACGACACGGGCCGTCGGGAACGCCCGCGCCAGCACATCGAGCAGGGCGCGGCGGGTGCTACTCTGTGGGCGTACCAGCGGCAGCCCGACGAATTCCAGCGCGACCGGTTCGCCAAGCTCCACGCTGAGGTTGTCCTCAGCGGTGGCGACCTGATCCGGCGGGATCGGCCGGGCGACACGGGCCGTGTAGATCACTTCCAGCACGCCGGTCTCACTGCGATCGAAGACGATATCCGACATCTCCGTACCGGGGAACTGTTCGGAGAGTGCGCTGGCGATATTCGATCCATCCAGCGCCTGACGCCCCAGCACGACCAGCAGCCCGGCGATAATTATCAGCATAACACCAATCACGGAGAGCCACAGACGGGTCATCCAGACGTTGGGCTGGCGGCGTCCGGGGCGCATCCCCAGCCAGAAGAACACGCTGTACTCTGCCACGATGATGAACAGAATATTGGTCGCAGCCAATAAGGCGGAGCCAAGTGCAAGCTCAATGTTGCCCAACGCCAGCGCCAGACCCGTCGTACACAATGGCGGCATGAGCGCGGCGGCGATGGCGACACCTGCCAGTGCGGCCGGTATCTCCTTGCGGACGGTCGCGTAGGCGGCGATCCAGCCCGACACCAGCGCCACCGCCGCGTCGAGCAGCGTGGGATTACCACGCGCCAGCATCTCGCTGGTAGCACCATCAACCGGCAGCAGCAGCCCGGTCACAATCGAGATACCCAGTGCCAGCACCGCACCCTGCACCAGCGCGAATGTAGATCGCTGTGTTATCGGGAACAGGCCGGTCACCAGGCCAGTCGCCAACGATGCCAGCGGCTGCAGCAGCGGTGCGACCAGCATCGCCCCGATGATGACCGCTACGCTGTTCAGCAGCAGGCCCAGGCTCGCCAGCAGCGCGGAGAGCAGAATACCCATGATGTAATCAATGCCCGCCAGCGAGGACTTCTGCGCCATCCAGACAAGCTCGTTGCGCTCCGGCTGCGTCAGTGCCGGGTTAAAGCGCTGCAGATGCCGCTGCACCGTCGCTACCCAGTTGTTGCCGTAGGACATGCGCGAGGCGAGCAGCAGCGGCCCCGGTGCGCGATTCAGCAGCACGTTGGTCAGGTCGTTTTCGATTTGCAGCTCAAAATCGGTCTTCTGCGAGAAGCCGATCACCAGCAGATCGTCTTCGTCCAGATCGCGCAGGATGATCTCCGCCGGGTTATAGCCGGGGATGATCTCTTTATCGATGTGGTCCGCCTCCAGCTCGGAGAGCACCTCGCGGACGTGATCTTCGCGGTCGGTGCGGTAGATGTAATCGCGCTGAATGTACATCGGCACCAGCGGCAGATCGTGCGCCTTGGCCAGCATGACAGCCGTATTCAGTGCGGACATGCTCGCCAGGCTACCATCCAGCGGCACGATGACCCGGTCGAAGGTGGGCGTATCGCCCAGACGATAGACCAGGACGTCACAGGTCGCCGCCTTGACGATGTTCTCAACGACCGTCCCTAATTTGACGCGCCGCCGCTCCGATTGGTGCACACCCAGGATGAGGATCTCCGCGCCGTATTCGCGCGTACCATCCAGAATGCCGCGTGTGATGCTGTTCGCCGGCTGCGCGAGCAGGTCGACTTTATGTCCCTTCGCCCTAAATTCATCGACGATGGGCGTGGACTGGGCAATCTCCTCGGCGGTGCGTTCGTTCTCGCCACTTATGGAGACAATCAGCGCGATGACGCGACCCTCTTGCGGGTCTACCAGCGAAGTCGCCAGCTCCAGCATGTGACGAGCGGTATCCGGGCGGGCCATCGGCACCAGCACCGTCCTGACGAAATGCGGCGCGGGGATCTCAGTCAAGGGCAGTCCTGTCTTCTATAAGTGAACCATGTCTGTATGCGTTCAGTCTGAACGTCCTGTCATCAGGAACATCATCCTGAAATAACCGTCTGCGGGTGACGCAGATAGCCAAATCTTAGCGTCGATAGGCCAGCCTGAGCAAGTCTGAATTTGGGGCGCAGTGCTGAACTCGCACTACCGGTCAAATGTGGTCTGTTGGCAGAGGCAGCCGACCTGCTAAAATCGCAGCCGATGAAATGCCAGAATGCACAGATCACGAACGCCCGCTGAATAGAAAAGGCATCATCAGGATGAGAGCGCTGGTCACCGGAGGGACGGGTTTTGTCGGGTCGCACGTGGTGCGGGCCCTGCTGGAAGCCGGGCACAGCGTGCGCGTCCTGCACCGGCATAGTTCGCGTCTGGATGCGCTGACCGGCCTGGATTACGAATCCGCGCTGGGCGATGTCACGGATTCAAAGAGCCTGCGCGCCGCCTGCGAGGGCATGGACTGGGTGTTTCATGTGGCGGCAGTCGCGGATTACTGGCGCGCCGACCCGCGCCGCATGTTCGCCGTCAACGTGGATGGCACGCGCAAGGTCCTGCAGGCCGCCCAGGGGGCCGGCGTACAGCGCGTCATCTTCACCAGCAGCGCCGCCGCCATCGGGTTGAATGATCGCGGCCCCGCCAATGAGAGCGTGCCTTTCAATCTGCCGCCGGAGCGCTTCCTGTATGGTTACAGCAAAGCCCAGGCGGAAGCCATCGTCGCGGAGTACGTCGCACGCGGTATGGACGTCGTCACGCTCAACCCGGTGGTCATCATGGGGCCGGGCGACCTCAACATGATCTCCGGCAGTTTCATCGTGCAATTGTGGCGTTATCAGTGGCTGGCACCGGCGACCTACGGTGCGATCGCCGTTATTGACGTGCGCGATGTGGCCCGGCTGCACATCGCCGCCGCAGAGCGCGGCCGACGCGGAGAGCGCTACATCCTCAGTGCGGCCAACTATCGCTATCGCGAGTGGTTCCAGATGATCGCGGATGCGCTGGGCGTCGCGCCGCCGCTGCTGTACCTGCCGACGCCCGTCCTGCCGGTCATCGCCGCCGCTATCGATAGCCTGCGCCGCCTGGGGGTGACGACGCCCGTCGATGCCGATCAGGTGCGGCTCGGGGGACGCAGCGTCACCTTCGACACCAGCAAGAGCCACCGCGAACTGGGCGCGCCAGAAATCCCCATGCAGCAAAGCCTGGCAGATACCGTCGCGTGGTATCGTGAGCAGGACCTGCTGCCGGAGACGCCCTGGGCGCGCCGCCTGCATCTGATCAAGCCGCGCTGATCGTCAGCGGCCCAGAATGTGCGTCGTGACGGTCGCGCCGGTGCCGCCGATGTTCTGCGTCATACCGAACTCAGCGCCCTCCACCTGATTGGACCCGGCCTCGCCGCGCAGCTGCGTCACCAGATCAATCAGTTCATAGACGCCGGTCGCACCGACCGGATGGCCGCGCCCCTTGAGACCGCCCATGGTGGCGATCGGGATGCGCCCACCCGGCGCAATATCGCCGTTGGCACCCAGATCAACGCCGCGCCCTGGCTCCGCGAAGCCTGCCGCCTCCAGGCTGAGCGCCGCCATAATCGAGAAGGCGTCATGCAGCTCGAAGACGTCGATATCCTCCGGCTGGAGGCCGGCCTGGGCGTAAGCCTTCTGCGCGCCGATGCGCGCCGCGCTCAGATCGAGCATGTTGTCGCGGTTGGCGACGGTGATCCGGTCGGTGGCGGTGACGCTGGCCATGACGCGGATCGGCTTTTCGACGCCCATCTCGCGGGCTTTATCCAGGCTGGTGACGATGATCGCCGCCCCGCCGTCACAGATCGGCGAGCTGTCGAACAGGTTGATCGGATCAGCGATCATGGGCGCTTTGCGATAGATCTCTTCGTTGAGTTCCTGCCGGAACATGGCGTTCGGGTTGTTGAGGGCGTTGGCGTGCGCGTTGATGGCGAAGGGTGCAAACGCCGCATGCGGGATATCATAGACGTGCATGTAACGGCGCATGATCAGCGCATTGAGCGCGACGAAGGTCGCCCCGTGGATGCCTTCGTACTCGGCATCGGCGGCGGTCGCCAGTGCCGCAGTGACTTCGTTCTTGGTGGCGTCGGTCATCTTCTCCACGCCGCAGACCGCCGCCACATCGATCATGCCGCTGGCGACGGCGCGCACCGCCGCCTGAAACGCCACCCCGCCGGAGGCGCAGGCCGCTTCGACGGTGGTCGCTTCGATCCCCTCCCAGCCCAGTTCATCAGCGATGAGCGCACCCAGATGAGCCTGTGCGCTCAGTCGTGGGGCGAGCATGTTCGCCGCGTAAAGTGCGTCTGGTGGCCGGGTCAGGCCCGCATCAGCCATCGCGTTCCTGAGGGCTTCTGCGGCAAGATCGCGCAGGCCCTGGCTCCAGAGTTCTCCGATGGGCGTCTGGCCAATGCCGATGATGGCCACATTCTGCATAAGGTTCCTCGCTGTGTTCGCTGTTTGTGTCCGCGGTAACGCTGCACGAATCATGGCACGAGCAGGCGTCAATTTCAACGGAGAGCCGCCGCCGCAGGGCTATTTGTTGTCCGATTGAAAGGTTCTGATAGGCTCTGCCCGGTCGCTGATGCAGCTACCTCAGCGCACGATCTCGATCTGGAAGTCATAAGCGGCCAGTTCCGGCGGAACAGCAACCCAATACGGGCGCAGCAGTTCGTAATTGCAGTCGCCCTCCGTGACGAAGCGCAGCCGCAGCCGGTAGACCTGCGCAGCGTCATCGCGCACGGCCTCGATCAGCTCATGACGTGCCTTGCAGCCGTAGCCGTAGCTCCACAGCCCGGCCAGCAAATGCCCCTGACTGAAATCGAACGAGAAGCGCTGCACCGGGCGTCGGCACACGTTAAGCGCGTCGATGTCGTTATAGAAGCGGATGTGCGCCAGTGCATCACGCAGGACGAAGACCTGATCGCGCACCTCATAGGCCGCCTCAAAACAGATGCGCCCATGCACGCGGCGCGCATCGGCCAGCCCATCCGGCAGCGGAACAGCCAGCGCGGCTGCTATCGCCGTCTCGGTGGCGGCTGGTGCCCACCCCGGATCATCCGTTGGCAGCGGCGTCGGCGCGGGGCTTGGTACGACAGCGGGCGCGTCGAAGTTCAGGTTACAGCCCGTCAGCAGCAGACCCGCCAGCAGCAGGCCCAGCAGCAGGGGGCGGAACGTCGCGGCAGGTTGTCGTCGGCGGATCATGGGTGAACTGCGCCCTCCTGGTCTCATCACGGGCGGGGACAGGCGGCTATAATAGCTATATTCATCGTCGGTTGAACAGGTGCGAGCACACCTGCCAGGGAGTTCAAATGCCATTTCGTTTCGTCTGGCGCGACGCTGAACAGACCGCCATGCAGTACATCGCCGATGGTCTGTGGGATTGGCGCGATTACCATGCCTGCGCCCGCGCCTCGACATTCTCCATGCACCGTCACCCCCACCCAGTGGATGCCGTGATCGACCTGCGCGGCGGTCGCCGCGAGCGCCTGCCAGGTGGGGCGACGGCCCACGTCCGCAGCTTCGGCAAGCGCCTGTCGCCCGCGCTGAGCGGTCGCGTCATCGTCATTGGCTGCCCTGCCAGCGACCGCGAGGCGCTCGGCGTGACTGCGGAGGGCACCCTGCCCGTCGTTGACGGCGTGGCCTACTTCGTCGATGATGACGCCCAGGCCGATGCCCTGCTCGCACGGTGGCGCAGCGAAGAAACCTGACAGCCATGCGGGGATTTGACCCCGCGATCAGCGTCACTCAAGTAAGGGCGCAGCCATGAGCAGCGCAGCCACGCTGACGGCATCCTGCATCTGCCCGCTGAGCGCCATGGCGATCGCGTCGGCGCGTGCGGTGGGCTGAACACGAAGCGCCTCGGTGTGCTCCAGGTTGGGCGCGCCCAGCGTGACGCAGGTCGCCAGGAAGAAATGCGCCAGATGATCGCCGGTGCCGTTCATGGTGGGCAGCGTCGCCAGATGACGCCAGTGCGCGGCGCTGCCGCCCGTCTCCTGCAGCAGCTCCGCAGCGGCGGCCTGCTGCGGCGTCTGCCCCGGCTCGATCGCCCCGGCGGGGAGTTCCCAGCACCACCTGCCGAGGGGATGCCGGTAGCTGTGGATCAGGACGATATCGCCGGTGTGGGTGACGGGGACGATGAAGACGGACGGCGTTTTCTCGACGACGTTATAAACGCCGGTGCTGCCATCCGGCCAGCGGACGCGATCCGCCCGCACACGATACCAGGGCGATTCCCAGGCGATGTGCGACCCCAGGCGGGTGATTGGCGGATCAGTGTCCTCAGGCATCAGCAGTCTGGCTTATTCGCTCTCGATAATCTCCGGCGCATCGCAGCTTTCGCCGCAATCCACCGTCTCGACCGTCTCACCGGCCAGCAGGTCCGTCAGCCAGTCCACGAAGCGCACGCCATCCGCCGCGTAGGTGTACAGTTCCGGGCGACCCAGGATGGTATGCAGCTCACCACCCGCGGTAAAGCTGACGAAATCCGGGTCGGCTTCCAGGATGTCGGCGTAGTTCGCCTGCAGCAGTTCCCACAAGTCGAAATCCGCCAGCCCACCGATCTGCAGGAAGCCGATCTGCACATCATCATAGGCGGTGTTGTAAGCGGAGAACGTCACGTTGGGCAGTGCTGCCCCCACCTGCGTATAGAAGCTCTCGAAGGTCAGCTCATCGACGGTGATGCCCTCATAAAGGTCTGTCAGGATGTCCATCGTGCCCCAGGCGGTGAAAACAGCCGTCGCCAGCGGTGGGTTACGATAGCCGCCGCTGCCATCACCCAACTGGACGACGCGCGCCTCTGGGTAGGCTTCAGCGACAAACTCGGTATAGAACGGCGACGGGATCGACCCGGCGCTGCTGCCCGCGACAAACACCATCGACGGCTCCGGCGCTTCGGCGAAGGTCCAGTCGAGCACGGTCATGACGTTGGTGTGTCCCTGGTGGAAAATGGTCACTTCGTCGCCGGCGGAAGTGGTGTAAGAGCCTTCCATCTGGCCGAGATGCACATCCGCGGTGCAGTACGGCAGGAAGACGACGTTGTAATCCGCAACGGGGTTTTCAGGATTTTCATAGTCGAAGATACCGCCAGCGCCGGGTTCGTCACTGTCATCGACAAAGGGGTCGAAGGTCGGGTTGACGTTCAATGAGCAGATATCACCGAACCAGCAGGCACCGCCCCCTTGCAGATAAATGGCCAGCTTATCGCTCGGCGCGTCAGCCGGGCGCACGAAAAAGGCGTAAGGCGTCCCGATGGAGCAAATGGTATCACCACCGGGCATGATCTGCGTCCACTCCTCGGCAGGCAGATCTTCCCAGGCAGGCAGATCATCCTGTGCAGCGACAGGCAGCGTCAGCAGCAGCGAAAAAACCAGTAGCAGAACAATCAATAACAAACGGGGATTCATTCTAAATGTCTCCTCTGAAAGATAAATAGTTTGGAGCGTGAAGTTTACGCGCACTCAGATAAAAATGCGAATCAGATAAGCGAATCAGATAAGCGAAATGGATCATGCGCAGCGGATCATGCGCAGCGCCTGCGGGGTTAATCCGGCGCGCTCTCCTGACGGCGCAGCCAGCCCAGCGCCGACTGCATCAACTGCGAGAAGGTGCCACCACTGCTGGCCTGCGTCCGGTCGAAGCGGTCCTGCAGCGCCTCCGTGTTGAGCTGACCGGCGCGCCCAATCAGCACGATCTGTGAGTATGGGGTGATATCGCCCCAGCCCTGACCGTCGAAGGTCAGGCTGCTGCGGTGACCGACCACCTGCAACAATCCGCGCTGCTCGGGCCGTTCGACCAGATAGACGAAGCCTTTCGCCCGGTAGATGCTGGGCGGCAGCGTCTCGATGGCCTTTTGCAGCGCCTTCAATGAGAGCGCCTCGCTGCTGCGCCAGGACCACGTCTCGAAGATGGTGCTGTGGTCGGGGTGCTCATGATCCTGATCGTGCGCGCCCGCCTGATGCACGTGAATATCCGTGCGTTCCAGGCTGTCAGGTCGCGTGGGATCATAGCCACCGTCGAACAGCAGGGCCAGCGGCACGTCTGATTGCACTGCCGGGATGATGCGCGCCCGCTTGTTGATGCGCCGGATGTAGTCTTCGACGCTGGCGCGCTGTAACGTATCGACCACATCGACCTTGTTCAGGATGACCAGATCAGCCATGCCAACCTGATTCAACGCCAGGACGCGGTGTTCGTCGGCGACCTGTGGCAGATTCTCAGCATCAACGACCGTCAGGATGCTGTCGATGCGGATCTCCGGCATGTACTTAAAAGTCAGCGCGACTTCCAGCGGATCGCTGACGCCGCTCGTCTCGACGAGGATGTGCTGCGGCTTGTCGTCACGCGCCAGGATGTTGAGCACGGCCTGCCGCAGATCATCGCGGATGGTGCAGCAAATGCAGCCGTTGCTGAGTTCGATGGCCTCATCGCTCTCGACGCGGGCGACGAGCTGGCTATCGATGTTGACGCTGCCAAAATCATTGACGAGCACGGCCAGCTTCAGGCCGTGGTCATCGTTGAGGATGCGGTTCAGCAGGGTAGTTTTGCCCGCCCCCAGGAAGCCGGCGATGATCGTCAGCGGGGTAGCATCCGGGTTGGGCTGAGGGGTCTGTACCATCAGAAGAATCTCGCGTAACGGTAATGCACCCGATTATGGGCCGAAACGCCCCACGCTTCAACGGCGAAGTTGACTGAACGCACAAGGGCCGGTGCGAAGACCGGCCCTGAGAAATCGTGTCCGTAAACGTGTCCGTAAATCGTGTCCGTAGCGAACTGTGATCTAGTATTTGCGGACGAGGCTGCGATAGACGGCGGGCTGGCGCGTCTGGATGAACTGGAAGTCCTCGCGGTTCTTGCGGACTTCGTCCAGGTCGATGCGGGCGACGGCGAAGCCTTCCAGCGGCTCGCCGGTCTCCTCGTCGGTTTCGTCTTCCAGGCTGGCGTAGATGTCGCCGCGCGGGCCGACCAGCATACTCTCACCGCCGAAGCTGAGCGTCACATCCTCGCCGACGCGGTTCGCCCCGGCGACGAACAGGCTGTTTTCGTAGGCGCGGGCGCGGCAGTAGGTCTTCCACTCGTCGATGTTGCTCGTCTCCCAGTTGGCCAGCACGCACAGCAGATCAGCACCTTCCAGAGCGAGGCTGCGGGCGACTTCCGGGTAGGCCAGGTCGTAACCGATCATCAGGCCGATGTTGCCGATATCCGTCTCTGCGACGGGCAGTTTATAGCCCTCGCGGAAGGCCATACGCTCTTCACCGCGCAGGTGGACTTTGTTGTACACCTCGACCAGCTCGCCATCCGGGCCGACGAGAATGGCGCTGTTATACAGCACGCTCTCGACGCGCTCTTTGGTCGCCATGCCGAAAGCGACGTAAATGCCGAAGTCATTGGCGCGCTGCGCGATCAGGTTGACCGTCGGGCCAGGGACGCGCTGGGCGATCTCCGTAAAGCGCACGCCCAATTCGTTCCCACTGGTCACCAGCTCCGGGAAGACGATCAGATCGACCTTCTGCTGCGACGCGATGCGAGAGATCATCTCGGACATCTTCACAAGATTATCTTCGGGTTCACCGAGCTGGGGTTTCATCTGCACGATGGCAACCGTGATTTCACGCATGTCTAGGGTATCCTTCACCGATTGAGTCCGCCTGATGAATACAGGCACATTGTAGCGTGAGTCGCCCAATTGTACGACCGGCAAGTTTATCAGGCTGTGCGGGATGTCAGGGCATACTGGCGGAGGTCTTAAATGGCGTGGGGTCAGCCTGCATCATAACTCAACAGCTTCTTCGCGGGTTCTTCATATTCTTCGCGTATCCTGTGTGTAAACATAACTGCTTCAAGTTTGTTTACCCTATGCGTCCCTCCTAATGCATGACGAGGGACGTGTCTGTGTTTCGGGTAGTTGTGCTCGACACAGCGACCCCCCAACTGGCAACTTCCTACCGCTTCATTCGGTGTGGCCCCTGGTGACGACGACCACCAGGGGCCAACAGTTTCTGATGCGTGTCAGTCGCCAGAAGCCGGGACCGTCGGCGGCGGGCCGCTGACGCGGAAGCTATCGATCTGGCCGAGCAACCGCGCGAACAACAGCCACAGCCCGTAGGTCGCAAACACCAGCCCGTATTCCACAACCGGGATACGGATGACCTCATTGACCTGATACGGCGGCTTGATGAGCAGATAAATGATGAGTAGCGTCACGATGAAGCCCAGATAGACGAGATTCTTCACCCAGGTTTTGAGGCGGAAAGCGTGCATCTGCGTGACGATGAAGATCGTCAGGAAGCCCAGCGCGAACATGTAGACCAGCCCCATACCCTGCTCGATGGCGACGATGGCCGCGTGCGGCAACACCAGCACCTCAATCAGCACGACCCAGTGCTTGTTCAGGTGCATCCGCGTGAACATCAGCGACCCCTGCACCATGACGAGGATCACCTGGATGAAGCCCAGCAGATGCCCCCACGTGAAGACCATCGGATGAAACCAGAACGTGTAGATCACCGCGAAGCTGAAGGCATAGCCGTGATAGTCGCGCATCCAGCGGTAGAACTCCTGCCGGAACTTGATCTTACGCCCGAAGAACAGCCCACGACGGCGGTTCTCCATCGCCAGGATGATGAACAGCATCATGATGACGGTGAACTGTGCCGTCCAGCTTGGGATATCCTGGGCCAGCCCATCGTAAAAGAACGCCGTTTGCAGGTAGTGCAGGATGATGAACACCACATTGATGCCCAGCGCCCAGTAATTCACCGGCTTGAGCGTCTCCGTGTATTTGCGCGAGGATTTCTCGACAGCCCAGTAGATCGTCAGCCAGACGAGCAGGTTATGCAGCGCAAAGCCGATCCAGGCAGTCGCCCGCGACCAGAAATCCGGGTCGGCGAGCTGCCACTTGTAAAACGCCAGCGCCATGAACATATCCGGCGCGTCAGGGTCTTCTACCGCCAGTTCAAAACGCAGCAGAAACGTGCCGAGCGCGATAATCGCCAGCGAAACGATCACGCTGAAGATAATGCCGAAATTAGCCGCCTGCCGGTCCGTACGCGGGATAAGTTGCATCGGCAGCACCACTCCTTAGCTCTCCGAATCATTTAGACAGCTAAACAGTTTAGTGCCGGGGAATGAGCCAGGGTTAAGCGGACGCTTGGCCTCCGCTATGAAGACGACCGCCACACGCGGCCCTCAGTTCAGGACAGGGTGCGTATCGATATAGTGGTGGGCGTGCTGCATGGTCAGATAGAGCGCCACAGGCAGACGGCTGGCCATCTGCAGAGCATCCATGCGGGCCTCTGTCCCGGCGATGTACAACGATTCCAGCCGGTGGCAGGGCGACAGGGCGCGTTTGCTGCGGCGATCCGCCAGAACGATCAGGTTGAATTCCGCCGGGCTGACGGACGCCAGCCGCGAGAGGTCATAGACTCGGAAGTGGCAATGATTCGACGTGGTTTCACACAGGAGGTGTGTCTCATGGGTAAGGCTGCTCAGGTCTTTCAGGACGTAAAAAGGCGAAACCAATCGCACTTTGATTGCCGGGCGAACGCTATCAAACGTCACGATCATGCCCATCCGGGTAACTGTTTCCTCTCACTATGGCCGAATGTGGTAAACGCAGGTGAAGACGATGCACAGGCCGGGTAAGAAGAACAGGTGGATGAGGGGTGATGGTGTGTCCGGCTTACGATCTGATCTGATTATACGCCTGCATTTGTCCCTCGGGTGTTACCGAATGGAAACAGGCCGTATCAGTTAGATGACAGCGCCGTGACAATACCGCAACGGTCAGGTCAGGCGGCGGAGCTGCTCAATGAAGGCGGCGCTCTGCAGGCGCTTCTCCAGCAGGTATTGCAGATACCCCAGCATGATGCGCTCCAGCTCCGCATGGACGGCGTCCGGGATCGCCAGGCTGGCGACGTAGTCATACGGGCTGCGCTGGAAGTGCCGCAGAATCTTGAGCGCACTCAGCGGCAGCATGACCACACCGCCGGCCAGATGCTGGCTCCCCGGGGACACTGCGCCGCCCTCCGAATAGCTGAAATACTGATCGACGGGTTCCAGCGGCTCGCGGGTGATGACGCATTCACTTAGCTCAGGCCGGAAGCCAACAGCATCCAGCAGATGCACCTCATAGTAGCGCACAACCCGGCGCAGGTCTTCCGTCTGCGACAGGCGGGCGAAGGTCGCATCCAGCAGATCGAACAACTCGCCCTGTTCGACATCGCCGCCATAGGTGAAGCGATCGAGCAGCTCGACAACGTAGTTAGCATAGGCACCCCGCGTCAGGTCTTCGCGCAGCGGCAGATACGGCTCCTGCAGATCAGCCTGCACCAGCACATCGAGGTCGCGGCCTTTAGCGATGAGTACGTCAGCGCGGGTGTACAGTTCGACATGGCCGGTCTTGCGACTGGTCGGTTTGCGCGCACCCTTCGCCACCGCGTCGACCTTGCCATGATCGCGGGTGAGCAGGGTCAGCAGGCGATCGGCTTCGCCCAGGTTGCGCCGTCTGAGGATCAGCGCGGCGGTGCGATAGCTCCGCTGGCGACGCGAGCCAGCGCCGCCGGGCGTCATGCGACGCGCTCCGCTTCCAGTCGGCTGACGATCTCCGGCACTTCCTGCAAGGACGTGACGACGGCGTGCGGCCGCGCGTCGCTCTCTGCCGGGTAGGCGTGGATGTGCTCCAGCACCCCATCGAGCAGGGCCACCCGTGCGAACGGGTCCGGCTCGGCGGCGAGTTCCGCACGGGGGGCGCGCAGCACGCTGAAGAAGCCGTTGCGCAGCGGCGCGATAACATCATCAATATAGTGATCACCCACGTGGATGCAGAGCGCGCCGGGATAGCGGCGTTTGTAATCCGCCATGTATCCGGGCGAGGCCTTGTGATACCCCGTCAGATCAGGGGCAAGCAGATCATCGAACAGTTCATCCAGGCCGGTGACGGCCATCACCGGGCGCTGATACTTGCTGAGGCCCTTGGTGGCGATCACCAGCCGCCGGTGATCGGCCTGCAGGCGACGCAGCATCGCATGGGCATCGTCCAGCACCTCGACCTGCTCACCGTCGGCATAGCGCTGCCACAGCTCATCAATCGACTGGCTGAGCTGCACGCCATGCTGCGCGGCGACCGTCCGGGCGATGTCGTCCCAGTCCATCGTCAGCACATCGTCGGGATTCTCCGACTGACGGCGGTAATTCTCCGCGATGAGGGCGCGCCGCAGCGTGCGCGCTTCGACGTCGGCCTGCGTGGCGATCTCGCTCAGGACATCGGCCATGACGCGCTGGCTGAAGCGATTTTCGACCAGGGTCGCATCCAGATCAAAGAAAATGACGGTCTGCACGGTCTGCTCAATGGACATGCGGGCGGCTCCACAGCGGCGTTATTCCGGTGATGATTGACCCCATGAGTATAGTCTACGTGCGATGAAAATGAAGTCCGCACCTGCGCACGATCCGGGGTCGGCAGACGCTCAGATGCTGGAAACACCGTTGAAAGTGCACAAGCGTTAACACTGTGGGCTTGCACGTGATTCGACAGAAGATGGTATCATGAGACAAAGAGCTACGGATGATTGCCCCATGACGACTGCACGGTACGATAAATTACTGGAACCCATTTCGGATATTTCTATCGCTTGTGAATCGCTGCTGATGGGCGTGTTTGGCCCGATGGGGGGCGATCAGCGCGAGGGAGTGAAGACGATCTACGCGAGCGCGGGCGGCCTCTACGCCCTGCTGATGGACATCATTACGTCGCTGGGCCTGGAGAACATCGCCCGACGCAGTTATGTCTACAACCGCTTTATGGATGTCCTCAACCCGATTGTAAAAAACAGCCGCGCCCTGCTCGATGAGATGGACGGCCCCATCACAGAAGAGCAGGAAGTCACGCTGATCTTCGTCAATGAGATCGGCCTCACGCTGCGCCAGCACATCGAGACATTGTGGCAATATTCTGAGGCGGCGCACCGGCGCGGCGTGCTGGATCGCATGCTGACCACGCCACAGCAACTCGTCGGACGGCTGCGCGTGCGCGATGGCCTGCCCATCCAGTTGGAAACGACCATCGCCCCGGACGTCCCCGCCTTTTCGGTAGACGTTACGCGGATGGCCGCCGCGCTCAACGCTCTGATCGACAATGCAGCCCGCCACAGCGGCAGCGATGTCATAATGCTGCAAATCCGGCGCGAGGGGCAGTATCTGGCCTTCGTCGTCAGCGACCAGGGCAACGGCATCCCGGCGCGCCATATAGAAAATGTCATGAAGCCCTTCTTCCAGCTTGATGAACTGGAGGAAGGTCTCGGTCTGGGGCTGCCACTGGCGCAGGCCATCGCCGATTGGCATGGCGGCCGGCTAAAGCTCGCCAACGACCGGGGACTCAACGCGAGTTTGATTGTGCCACTTGTCTGACTGCGAACCTGCCCATGTCCACGACGCGCCCACACGCTAAACCCCGCACCGATCATCTGCGCAACCAGCTCCTGACGCCTGTTACCGCCATCCTCAACCTTTCCGAGGCGGTGCTGCGCGCCGATGATCTCACCAGCCAGCAGCGCGATTATCTGACCATCATCCAGCAGAGCGCCCTGACGACCTTCGCCTTCAATCGGGGAATCGTCACGCGCTACAGCGAGAACGGCTTCGCCGCGCTGGCGGAGTTCGATCAGGACTGGTCATCGCCCATCGCCAACATCATCAGCTATTCTGAACTGCTGATCGCGCACCACGCCGGCACCCTGCCCGCCCGGCACATGCCGCGCATCAACCGGATCTTCTTCCGTGCGTTTGACGTACGTCGGCAGGTGCTCAACCTGCTGGAATATGCGCATCTGTGCGACCAGCAGACGCTGCCCATGACCACCTTTCCACTTTCGGATGTGCTGTACCCGGGCTGTATCTTCCTCGACGTGGCCGTGCCCGTCCGCTGGGAGCTGCTCGCCAATCAGCCGCGCGTCTACGCCAGCAAGGTCTATCTGATGCGCACCCTTGAAAATCTGCTCGATAACGCCCGCAAATTCACCCGTGCAGGTTACATCACGATCACCGCGCAGAAGATGGATAAGCGCGTCGATATCACCGTGACCGATACCGGGATCGGCATCCCCTATACGATACAGTCGTCCGTCTTCCAGCCCTTTTACCAGCTCGACCCATCGACGGAGGGGCTGGGGCTGGGGTTGTATATCGCGCAGGCTTACGTCGCCAAACAGGGCGGCAAACTGCTGATGGTCAGCGTGCCGGACGTGGGGACGCAGTTCCAGTTCAGCATACCACTTGCGCCGACAGTCCTGTAAGCCCGCCCAGACCTGGGGTGCCGCACCAGATGCGTTGAGGAATCGCCCGAAAATGAGACAAATTCGACGTGTCAGCGCGCATCGCTTGCGGTACAATAGCCGTGTGCAGGAAAATGATGTGCAAATGAGCTTTGCCTAACCACATGATGAGTCACTGGCGCTGCATTACTGCCCCCGATGTCTCCCCGGCGCCGCACCCGACAGGCATGCTCACAGTTGACGTTCAGGCGTTGATTCAGCATGCCCCTGTCACGACAGAAATGTCCATACTTCTTAAAAATAATGGCGTCAAAATTACCCCACATACTTGTTTTTCATTTCAGCGACTCTACAACAGGTAGTTAGCGAAAACACGTTAACGACAGAGGTTCGACGAGGAAGCGGCGCGTGAGCGTCGAGACGCGGGCAGGCGATGCTTCGCTATAAACGTAGGATGAGGAGCGCCACATGGGGTATGAACTGTTTGACTTCTCCACCTTCCCGGTGCTGGATTCAGAACGGCTGCGGATGCGCGAACTGCAACCGCAGGATGTCAATGCGCTGCTGAACTACTTCGGCAATCCCGAGGTCGTGCGCTTCATCGGTATGCAGCCCATCAAGACGATCGAACAGGCGAACGAGTGGCTGCGCTGGATGGGCGGGTTCTTCGCCGCCCGCGATGGCCTGCGCTGGGGCATCGTCCTGCGCGATGAGCCGGAGACCTTCATCGGCTCCGCCGGGCTGCATAGCTGGAACCGCGAAGCCAACTACGCGGAGATCGGCGTTGATATTGCGCAGCCCTTCTGGGGGCACGGCTACGCCACCGAAGCCCTGCTGCGCCTGCTGGATTTCGGCTGGCAGCATATGAAGCTCAACCGCGTGGAAGCGGATGTCGTCAAGGGCAACGTTGCATCCATGCGCATGCTGACCAAACTCGGCTTCCGGCAGGAGGGCGTCCTGCGGCAGCGCCTGCGCAAAGGCGGCAAATACTACGACGTGCATATGTTCAGCCTGCTCCGCAGCGAATTCGCCCGGCAGCAGATGATTGATGCGATCCAGGCAGAAAAAGACAGCGAACAACCCGGTTCGCAGGCGGGTGCCGCCGACGCCGCCGGATGAGCCAGCCCGAAAGCCAACCCGACAGGCAACCCAACGCCGCACCCCACGCGACGGCGGACCCCTTCACGACGCTGACGGCCATTCAGACGACGGCCCACAACCTGCTTGCATCCTCACCGCCGCTGCCCGGCCAGGCAGCGACCTTCGTCCGCCATATGGCGGGCACCGCTGCGCACCTGCTCGGCCTGCTGGATGGCGCGCCGCGCACGCCGGAGGCCCTGCAGGAGATCATCCCCGCGCTGGGCGCTGAATTTCAGCAGCCGCAGACGGCGCTCTATGGTTATGCGCAGCTGCTGCTCCTGCGCCCCGGTGATTTCGGCCTGCCAGCCCTGACACCCGACCAGCGCCAACAGCTAACGACGATTCACGCGCAGGGCGTCAGCCTGTCGCAGTGGACGCAGCACGTCATCAGCAGCGCCGCCGAACGCCGACGCCGGGCCACCCGTGCGCCTGCCGCCGCGTTCGACCTGGGCGCGCTGCTGGCGGAGCAGGGGCCGCTGCTGCGGTATCGCCTGCGCGGGCGCGCCGTCCGCGTGAGCGTGACATCACCCGATGTGCCGCTGTGGGCGCTGGCCCGACGCTATCATGTGGGCGCGCTGGTGCGTCACGCCGCCCTGATCATGGGCCAGGACCTGATCGAATACGGCGCGATCCTGCTCAGCGCGCAGCCCGGCCCACAGCCCGGAGAGATAGCGGCGCAGCTCTTCTGCACGGGCGTGCGCCTGCTCCCCGATGAGCTGGAACAGCTCTTCGGGCGTGAAGGGCGGCAGCTCTACGTGCAGCGCCTGCACGAAGATGGCGGTCGGCTTCACGTCCTGCGCGAGCCGGGACGCGGCGCGACACTGGTCGTAGCGCTGCCCTCAGCCCCTTCTGTATAATCACCCCGTCTGTAACAGCGACCCACACAACCGAGGTCAACGCAGCATGGGGGGAACACTCCTGAACATGGTCACGGTGCTGATTGGCAGCCTGATCGGTGTGAGCATCGGCAATCGCCTGTCGGAGCGCATGCAGCAGTCCGTCCTGACGGGCCTGGGCCTGGTGACGCTGGTCGTCGGCCTGGATAACGCCCTGAGCACGGGGAACATCATCATTCCGCTGCTGTCGATCGTGATCGGCGTCATCATCGGCGAGCTGCTGCGCATCGATGCCGCGCTGGAGGGGCTGGCGGCTACGCTCCAGCGCCGGTTTGGGGGTGGGCTGGCCCCGGATGGCACCGCCAGCGATGACAGCGACGAGGCCCCCGCGCTCAGCCCGCGCGAGCGCTTCATCACCGGATTTGTGACGGCCTCGCTCGTGTTCTGCGTCGGCCCGTTGACCGTCGTCGGCAGCATCCAGGATGGCATGGGGCTGGCGAGCGGCTTTCAGTTCCTGGCGATCAAGAGCGTGCTGGATTTCTTCGCGGGGATGGCCTTCGCGGCCAGCTTCGGCTTCGGCGTGACCTTCACCGTATTGACGATCTTCGTCGTGCAGGGCGGGCTGGCCCTGGTCGGGGCGCTGCTCGTGCGCGTCCTGGCTGATCCGACCATCACGCAGACGCTCAGCAGCAACCCCGCCGTCGTCGAGATGACCGCAGTTGGCGGCCTGCTGCTGATGGGCCTGGCGCTGGTACTGCTGGACGTCAAACGCCCGCGCGTGGCGAACTTCCTGCCCGGGCTGATCATCGCGCCGCTGCTGGTGTGGATCGCCGGCCTGCTGGCCATTGACATCTATCCGCTGTAAGCTGGTAACAGGTTGAACCGGCACAGCATGACTGGCACTTCTGCCGGTCGAAGTGCGTAAACTGTTCAGGTCGTGGCCGTGCCTGCGACCCTATCCCTGAGTTGTGTAGCCAGACAGGATGCCGCTTATGTTCCGTCCGCGACCCAAACAGGAAGAGGTGCTGGCCTATAAAGCCGGCAAGATGGGCGTATCGGCGGTGCCCGGCAGCGGCAAAACGGCCACGCTGTCGTATCTGGCGGCGCGGCTGGTGGCCCAATCGGCACTGGATGACGATCAGGAAATCCTGATCGTGACGCTTGTGCGCTCAGCCGTTGGCAACTTCGCCCAGGCGATGCGCCGCTACCTCGAAGGCGAGTTCGGGCTGCTGCCCGGGTTCGGCTATCGCGTGCGGACGCTGCACGGCCTGGCGAACGACATCGTCCGCGAGCGGCCCGGCGTCGTCGGCCTGGCGGAAGACTTCCTCGTCCTGGACGAGCGCGACGCCGAAACCATCCTTGAAGACGCCGCGACCGATTGGTGCCGCATCCATGCCGACGCGCCCGACCCGTACCTGAGCGCGGAGAAATTCGACGATGCTTATACGCGCAACCAGCAGTGGCCGAATCTGGTCAAGACGCTGGCGGGCAACTTCATCAAGTCCGCCAAGGATCGCCGCCTGACGGCCGTTGATCTGCGGCAGCGGCTGGAAAACGGCCCGACGGATGCCCACATGCTGCCGCTGGCGGCCATGTGCGTCGATATCTACGCCCAGTACGAATACGCGCTGCGCTACCGGGGCGCGGTCGATTTTCAGGACCTGATCCGGCTGGCGCTGGATATTCTGGAGACGTCAGACGATTATCTGGCGCGTCTGCGGCATCGCTGGCCGGTCATTCTGGAAGACGAAGCCCAGGACAGCAGCAAACTCCAGGAAGATATACTGCGAAAGCTGGCCGGGCCGCGTGGCAACTGGGTGCGCGTCGGTGACCCGAACCAGGCCATCTATGAGACCTTCACCACCGCCAACCCGCGCTACCTGCGCCAGTTCCTTGAAGAAGAGGGCGTCATGCCGCGCGAGCTGCCCAACAGCGGACGCAGCACGCGCAGCATCATCGCGCTGGCTAACGCGCTCATCGATTGGTCGCTGCAACACCCGAACCCGGATCTGCGCGAGCGCCAGCCGCTGAGCCTGCCGCACATCCAGCCGACGCCACCCGGCGACCCGCAGGGCAACCCACCCGACCAGCCGCAGCAGATCCACCTGTTGGGGCGCGCCTTCACACCTGATCAGGAGCGCGCCGCCATCGTGGAGTCGCTCAGGCGCTGGCTGCCGGAGAACGCCGACAAGACCGTCGCCGTCCTGCTGCCGATCAACCGCAGCGGCGCGGAGATGGTCAAGCAGGTGCGCGCAGCGGGCCTGCCCTATGTGGAAAATCTGCGCTCGACGACCAGCACGCGGGCCGTCATCGGCGCGCTGACGCTGGCGCTGGAAACGCTCAAAGAGCCGCGCGACGCCGGGGCGCTCTCACAGGCCTTCAGAGTGTGGCGACGTGACGAGCGCAGCGACGAGGATCAGCAGCGGCTCACGTCGGGCATCGCCGCCGAACTGCGCAAGCTGCGCCACGTCGAGGACTATCTGTGGCCGCGCCGCGTCGACTGGCTGGCGGAGCAGGCCCCGTTCGAAGTCGATACCGGCGCTTATGACCTGCTCGTCCAGTTTCGGACGGTGATACAGCGCTGGCAGGGTGCCGCTGATCTGCCGATTGATCAGCTTCTCCTGACGCTGGCCGCCGATCTGTTCACGCTTGAGAGCGAGATCGCCACCGCCTACAGCGCGTCGATTTTCCTGCGCCGCTACGCTGATCTGCACCCGCTGGCCGGGCTGGCGGATTATGCCGACGAACTGCGCGCCATCGCACGCGGGCAACGCAACTTCAGCGCGATTGACGAAGACGACGAAGCCTTCGACCCGGATCGCCATAAGGGCAGGGTGACCATCACCACCATGCACAAGGCCAAAGGCCTGGAATGGGACCGCGTCTACCTGATGTCCGTCAGCAACTATGACTACCCCTCCGCCGACCCGTTTGACAGCTTCATCAGCGAGCGCTGGTTCATCCGCGACGCGCTCAACCTGGAGGCGGAAGCGCTGGCCCAGCTCGACACGCTCGAAAAGAATACGCCTTACATCGAAGGCGAGGCCACCCGTGACGCCCGGCTCGATTACGCAGCGGAGCGGCTGCGCCTGCTGTACGTGGGCATCACCCGCGCCCGCCGCGAACTCGTCATCACCTGGAATACAGGGCGCAATGGCGATAACGTCGAGGCGCGACCGCTGGCGGCGCTGCGCGGCTGGTGGGAACAACAGCAGAAAGGCAAGAAATCATGAACCTGCCCGAGGACTTCATCTTCAGTCAGAGCAGTTTACAGGATTACCTTGAGTGCCCGCGCCGCTTTCAGCTGCGCTATCTGGAGCAGCAGCGCTGGCCCGGCCCGGAAGTCGATGATCTGCTGGCATTCGAGGAGCGTATGCGGCAGGGCGAGCGCTTCCACCATCTGATACACCAGCATCAGGTAGGCATCCCGGCGGAGCTGCTGCTGCGCCACATCAGCGACCCTGAGCTGCGGACGTGGTTCAATGCGTATCAGGCGCAGGCGCTGGCTGATCTGCCGCCGCAGCGCCACCCGGAAATCACCCTGACGGTGCGCCTGGGCGACTATCTGCTGCTGGCACGCTATGACCTGCTGGCGATCACGCCCGGCGGCCCGGCGATCATCATGGACTGGAAGACCTCGCGCTATGTGCCGCGCACGGAGAAGCTCGCCCAGCACATGCAGACCAGGGTCTATCGCTATGTACTGGCAGCGGGTGGCACACACCTCAACGAAGGTCAGCCCATCTCACCCGAGCAGATCAGCCTGGTGTACTGGTACGCCGCCTTCGAGGGCGAGACGCAGCGCTTCCCGTATTCTGAGGTGCAGTTCGCCACTGACGAGGCCGAGCTGCTGGCGCTGATGACCGAGATCGACACGGCGCAGGTCTTCCCGCTGACGGATGAGACGCGCCGCTGTCGCTACTGCGTCTACCGCTCCCTGTGCGACCGGGGCCGCGAGGCCGGTTCGCTGGCGGAGTGGGACGCCGACACCGAAGCCGCCGACCTGGAAGACGCGACGCTGGAGCAGTTCCGCGTGGACCTGGATCAGATTGGTGAGATCGCCTTTTAGCGACAGGAGCGCGCATGTCCCCTGAAACGCGATGGATCGAGCCGGAGCCGATCAGCGTGCCGGAGGCACTGCGGGCGGCGGTCGATGGGCACCCGCTGGTCGCCGAGACGCTGGCGCGCCGGGGCATCACCACGCCGACGGCGGCGCAGCGCTTCCTTGATCCCAACGCATACACCCCCGCTGATCCTGGTGAACTGCCGGATATGGACCGCGCCGTCGATCGTCTGAAGCACGCCATCAACCAGGGCGAGACGATCCTCGTCTGGGGCGATTTCGACGTGGACGGCCAGACGGCGACGGCCCTGCTCGTCTCTGCACTGCGCGACCTGGGCGTAAGGGTCATCTATCACGTGCCGGATCGCTTCACGGAGGGGCATGGCATCCACCTGCCCACGCTGAAGCGGCTGCTGGATGGCGACGTCGCGGTGCTGCTGACCTGCGATACCGGCATCGCCGCCCATGAGGCCGTCGCTTATGCGCAGGGGCGCGGCGTCGACGTAATCATCACCGACCATCACACCCTGCCGGCGACGCTGCCGCAGGCGCACGCCGTCATCAATCCGATGCGGCTGGCGGCGGGGCATCCCCTGCATGAGCTGCCCGGCGTCGGTGTGGCTTACCAGCTTATCCGGGCGCTTTACGACGACCAGGCCAGCACCGATCACCTGCTTGATCTGGTGGCGCTGGGCATCGTCGCCGATGTCATGCTGCTGGTCGATGACACGCGCTACTGGCTCCAGCGCGGCCTGCAAGTCCTGCGGAAGGCCCAACGACCCGGCCTGGCCGCGCTGATGGCGCGGGCGGAGATCGACCCGGCGCGCCTCAACGAGACGGACATCGGCTTCAGCCTGGGGCCACGACTCAACGCGCTTGGCCGGCTGGCGAACGCCGCACGCGGCGTCGAACTGCTGACGGATATCGACCCTGCCCGCGTGGCGGAGTACGTCACCGAGATTGAGGGCCTCAATCGCAGGCGGCGCTTTCTGACGCGGCAGGTGTACGCCGCCGCCCGTGAGCAGACGATCCGCGATCCGTCGCTGCTGGAATACGCCGCGCTGGTCATCAGCGGCGAGGGCTGGCCTACGAGCGTCGTCGGCATCGTCGCCGGCCGCCTCGCGGAGGAGTTCCTGAGGCCGGTCGTCGTACTCTCAGAGGATGACGGCTTCGCCAGCGGCTTGGCGCGGTCTGTCCCGGGCTGCGACATCGTCCAGGCGATCCGGTCGCAGGGGCCACTGCTGAAGAGCTACGGCGGTCATACGATGGCGGCGGGGCTGAGCCTGCCCACAGAGGAGATTTTCGCCTTCCGGCGCGGGCTGTCGGGTGCCGTCCGCGACCAGCTCGGCCCGGTGCCGCCCACGCCGGAGCGCACCATCGATGGCGAGATCAGCCTCGCTGAGATCGATATGGATTTCGCCCGTGACCTGGGACGGCTCGCGCCTTTCGGCAATGGCAACCCACCGCTGACCCTGCTGACGCGCGGCCTGCGCGTCCAGCGCGAGCGACAGCTCGGCAGGCAGGGCGATCACCTCGAACTGCGCGTCGTGGACGATGCAGGCACGGAGCGGCGGGTGTTCTGGTGGTTCGCGGATGCCAGCGCGCTGCCACGCGGCACCTTCGACCTGCTGTACACCGTCCGATCGAACGTCTTCAAAGGCAAGGAAGAGGTCCAGATCGAGTGGATCGACGCCCGGCCTACGCCCGGCGCTGCCGTTGAGATCACCAGCGCGCCCACCTACACGGTACACGATTACCGCCAGTCTGACGCGGCCCTGCTCGAAACGGTGCGGGCGAAATTCCCGCAGGCGCTGCTGTGGGTGGATGGCCCCGACAGCCGAAATCTGACAGGCGGCCTGCGCCGTCATGAACTGCCGCCCGCCGAAACGCTGATCGTCTGGGGGCCGCCGCCGGATGTGTTCGACTGGGAAGGGGTGAAGGGGGCCGTGCAGCCGCAGACGCTCGTGCTGTTCGGCAACACTGACGATCTTGATCAGCCCAGGGCGCTGCTGAGCCATCTGGGCAGGCTGACGAACCATACGCTCAGCCAGCGCGACGGCCAGGCGACGGTCACTGAGCTGGCCGCCGCCTGCAATCAGACGGCGCTGACGACCCGCGTCGCCCTGCGCTGGCTGGCGGCAACGACCGCACTCGACGTGCAGTTCCTGACGGAGGATCAGATCATCATTCGGCGTGGCGATACCCCGGAGGATGAGACAGCGGCCAGCGCGCTCATGCAGCAGCTCATCAGCCTGCTGGCAGAAACCCGCGCCTACCGGCGGCACTGGCTGCGGCAGCAGACGTTCTGATACGTCGCGCTAGTCGCAGGCGGCTTCCCCACTGAAGCCCGTTGGTGACCACACCACGGGCGTATTGCCCACGAAGCGCTCTGGCAGGGTCTGCACGGTGCGCACCTCCAGATCAACCAGGGCCAGCGCATACGCCGATCTCACGGCCAGCCAGCGCCCATCCGGGCTGTAGCGCGGGTAATCCGCGTAGGCCAGATTGAGATCGCTGAGCACTTCCAGCGACAGTTCATCGGCGCTGCCAACCAGCGGAATCTGCCAGAGGCGATTAGCGGCCTGCTGGCGGAAGTCGCGCAGCGCGCCAATCATGGCGGTGCTATCCGGCAGCCACGTCAGATCGAGGGCCAGATGCCATTGAAAGCTGAGCTGTGTCGGGATGCTCTCAGCCTGGTTGGCAATCATCCAGAGCGTATCGTTATTGGGGCTGGGCGAATAGACGAAGCCGACCAGCTCGCCATCCGGCGACCAGCGCGGCATACTGACACTGCCCGTCGAGAAGCGGGTCAGGCGCGTCTTGGTTTCGCCATCCGCACTGACGACCCACAGGTCGGCCTCGTTCAGCAGGACGGGTGGCGGCGGCGTCTGGCCGGGGGGTGGCTCAGGCGTAGGCACCGCCGTGGCGAACACGCTGGCACCGGCGGCGCGCTCGTCATAGCTGACGTAAGCCAGCCAGCCGCCATCCGGCGACCACTGCGGCGTGAACTCGCGCCCGGTCGCGCTGTAGAACTCCGGCGTGCCGCCCGTACCGGGCACCCAGGCGATATGCGTCGTCAGCGTCTCGCCGCGTCCGCGCAGCATGGTGAAGGCGATCCGCCCGGCCTCGTCCTCCCCATCAGGCGACCAATCCGGCTCCCAGACGCCCCACTCCGCCGCCGATAGCTCATCAAACTGGACCAGCTCGCGCGGGTCGCTGCCATCCAGTCGCACCGAGATCAACCGGGCGGGCAGCGTGCCCTCCGCCAGCGTGAGCAGTACCCGGCAGCCATCCGGGCTGAAATCCCAGACGTGGTGGGCGCGGCGGTCATCCAGGCGCAGCTCGCGGACGCGGTCGCTGTCCAGGTCGTACAGCAGAACGGCGTCCTGCTCGACGGTGTTTGCCGCCAGCAGCGGCCCGACCAGCGGCAGCGTATCCTGCGCGATCGCGGGCGCGCCGACGATCAGGGTGACAATCAGCAGGCACAGGCCGGAAATCAGCACAGATTTGGTGACATTTTGCATGGAAACTGACGCTCGTTTCAGTGGGCAAATCGTCGGAATCAGGTTATAATGCGTTCATTATCGCCCTTGATTATAGCGCCACTCGCTACACAACACCGAGGGCGAACACACCCCACCCACAACACGCACACCGTTCGTGCTGCCTTCTCGAAAAGCGCAGTCATCTTCGCATTGATATATCCCAATTTAACCCAAAATATCCCAACATATCGCCAGATTCGCGTCGAATGCGGCGATTTTAGTCGTTTTCTCAAAAAAGCTTCACTACTCTTGTAAGAATTTTGCGGTATGGTTAGCGACGTTGATCACTGGAATTAGTTCGTAGACGACAAAGCGGAAACCATGCAGAGTTCTCATCGTGCGCTCTTATTCATTGTCCTTGTCGGGATGCTCGGACTTTTGAGCCTGCCCGTCGCCGCGCAACAGACCGGGCAGATGTCGGATGTACAGCAGGGCGATGAATCCGCCCTGAGCGTCAACGTGCCGCCGGCCACACGCCTCGAGGGGCTGACGATGGTGCATCAGGACACCAACCGCTGCTCCGCCGCGGCCCTGACGATTCATCTGACTTACTTCGAGCTATCACCCAATCTTTACCGGGATATCGTCGCACGGCTGAACCCTTACGGCGGTGACGTCAGCGTGCGCATTGAGGAAATGGCCACCGTCGCTGAGGAATACGGCCTGGGGGCCGTTGTGCGGCGCGGCGGCACCCTGGACCTGCTCAAACAGCTCGTGGCGGCAGGCTTCCCGGTGCTGATCGAAAACGTCTACTACGACGGGCCGAACGGCTGGCAGGACTGGCTGAGCCATAACCGCGTCCTGATCGGCTATGACGATGCCCGTCAGGAGATGTACTTCTTCGACCCGCTGCTGGGGAACGGCACTGACGGTCGCGGACGGCCCATGTCCTATGCCGACGTCGATGAGCGCTGGCGGCCCTTCAACCGGGATTATCTGGTGATCTACGCGCCGGAAGACGAAGCCCGCGTGGAGGCCATCCTCGGCAACAACTGGGACGCCGACTACAACGCCGTCTGGACGCTGACGCAGGCGCAGATCGAGATCGACGGCGAACAGCCGGATAGCTTCGCCTATTTCAACCGGGGCTGGGCGCAGGTGCAGCTCGGTGAGTACGAGGCAGCGGCGGAGTCCTTCGACACGGCGCGGCAGATGGGCCTGCCGTGGCGCATGTTCTGGTATGAGTTCGGCGCGTTCGAAGCCTATCTGCAGATGGGGCGCTATGAGGACGTGATCAATCTGGTGTGGCAGGTGCTGCAAACAACGGACGGCGTAGAGGAGATGTACTATTACATCGCGCGCGCCTATGCCGGTCAGGGCGATATCAACCGCGCGATCGCCAATCTGGAGGCCGCACTGTATCGCAACCGCTACTTCACGGAGGCGAGCGACCTCATGGCGGAACTCATCCAGCAGCGCAACGAGGCCGCCGGGGCCTGAGCACCACACCAGCAACCTATCACATAGAAAAGGCCGGATGTCTCCGGCCTTTTTGCGTCATCGCTTCTGCGATTAGCGCTCCGGTGGGTGGGCATCCCGGCTGAGCATCAGCGCGGGCACGATGGCGATCAGCGACAGCACCGCCCCGATCAGGCCCATTTCTCCCAGGACGCGCACCGCCGCATCCACGTAAACCGTCTGGAACTGCGACGGATCAAATGCGGAGCCTGCCGCCTGCTGTGCGGCATCAACCAGCGCATTGACGCGGTAGAAAGCCAGCGAACTCAGGCTGGAGACGCTGACCGTCATCCCAATCAGCCGCAGGATGATCACCAGCGCGGAGGCGACGCCGCGTTCCTCGTCGTAGGCGCTGTTGATGATGGCCGCGCTCACCGGCGAGAAAGTCAGGCCGATGCCGACGCCGATCAGCGCGTTCTGGACGGCGATGAGCACATCAGGTGTGGTCAGTTCCCAGGTGAAGAAAACCCAGATGAACCCCACCACCGACAGCGCCAACCCGCCAACAACCGTATTGCGATTGCCGATGCGCTCCGCCAGCCAGCCGCCGGGGATGGCGGCAATCGCCATCGGCAGCGTGAGCGTACTCAGCAGCAGCCCGACCTGCAGCGCGGCTTCCGTCAGGGTGGCGGCGCTCTCCTGACGGATGTTAACCAGCAGCGGCACGTTCACCAGCCCGACGAACAGACAATAGCCGACGAACAGGTTCACGACGCTGGCGGCTGAGAGGTTGCGTCGTCGGAACATATTCAGGTTGATAAGCGGATCGCGCACGCGCGACTCCACGAAGATGAAGCCAATGAACAGCACGACAGCGGCCAGCAGCACCGGCCCGGCATGATCTGGCAGCGGCGAGAGCTGCTGTATCGACGTGCCGCTGATATCGACGTTGGCCCCCAGGCCAATGCTCAACCCGGAGAGCGCGCCGACGATCAGCAGGGTGCCGATGTAATCAAAGCGACCTTTGACGCGCTGCTGCGGCACGTCGCGCAGGCCATACAGCACCAGCCCCAGGCTGAGCAGCGTCAGCGGTACATTCATCCAGAACAGGCCCTGCCAGGGCATGATCTGGATGAAAACCCCACCGTAGACCGGCCCCAGCACCCAGCCGAGCGTATCGGTTGCGGCGACCAGCCCCAGCGGACGTGGGCGCTTCTCCGGCGGGAACAGGTCACCAACCAGGGCCAGACTGACCGGCACCAGCGCCCCCGCGCCCAGCGCTTCCACCACGCGCCCGACGATGATCATCTGAAGCTGCACATAGGCCGGGTCGGGTCGCTCGCCCAGGCGGCGATACAGATCGTACAGCAGATCGGCGGGCCACAGGGTCGCAATCGCCACCCAGACCGACCCGACGATGAAGACGACCAGACACAGGATATACACCTGCCGCCGCCCGAGCAGATCGCTGAGGCGGCCCATAAAGGTCAGGCTGACAGTGTAGGCCAGTAAATACGCGGTGACGATCCAACTGGCATCATCCAGGGCGCTGTCGATGGGCAGGCCCAGCTCTGTAATGAGTTCCGGCAGAAACGCGCTGACAACGGTCAGATCGAGTGAGCCAATGAAGACCGGGATGGCGATAAACGCCATCACCACCCAGGGATTAACGCTGCGTCGTTGCGCTGGCGCGCCGGGGCTAGCCGTCATTGCTGGCCTCGCTGGTGGCGTCAGGGGTAGCCTCAGCAGTAGCGTCAGAGGTGGCCTCGGCGGGCGCTTCGCCGGTTGATTCGCTGATGCCGTCGTCACGTGCGCTCGGGGGCGCTTCGTAGGTGATTTCGCCGTTCACATCGTAGACTTCGATCCGCCAGACGCTGTCTTCCGGTTCTTCTTCGGTCGCGGTGTCGGGGATGGTCACGGCCAGGACCGCGGGCAGATTCGTCTGCCGCTCCACGTAGACATCGACGGTGACCCGTTCCTGGGGCACTTCCAGCAGGCCGAAGAGCAATTCATTGACGACCTCACCGGCGGCGGTGCCGCGCACGTGCCAGGTCTGCGTCCCATCAATGAGCGTCTCCGTGCCGATGTACTCGACCTCGTTGAGCTGGTTGAGCGCATGGCTGAAGCCGCCGTCATCCGACATCAACTCACCCGGGTCGAAGCCCTCCGCAATTGGGAAGTTGATCCAACTGCCTGCCAGCCGGAACCACTGATTCAGGCCTTCGGCGTAGAGATCGACGCCGATCACGGGCAGCATGCCCACTCGCAGGTTGACCGTCGCGTACAGGATGTTGGGCTGCCTGAACTGCGCTTCGCCCCGGCGCATGCTGGCCTGAACGACGCTCTGGCCTTCGTCTAATGAGACGAAAAACGGATAGACAGCACCGGTCTGCTCGATCAGCAGCCGGAACGTCTCGACGGCCTGCAGGTTGTCGATGACTTCTGAGAGCAGCGCGACAGGCTCCGGTGCGGGCAGCTCCTCATCGATCGGCGATGGCGTGCCAGTCAGCAGCAGGACGATCACCACGATAGCGATGATGGCGATCACGCCGAGGATGAGCGGCAGGCTGCGTCTGGATTGTTGCTGGGGCCGGGGATCTTCTTGCGTCATAATCTGCGATTACGCCTTTGTTTGCTCTGGATTAATCTGGGACGCCGGCGGTGCCTGGCCTTGTAAGGCACGCAGCGCAGGCATGACGGCCTCAGTATAGTCCCTCACGACCCTATACGTGAATATGCAGCGTCAGGGTGCGGGCGATTACGGGCGATTACGGGCGATTCAGCCTGAGCTGGACCGTCTCCGGCGCGCATTTGCCAATGCGCACGCCATCCGGCAGCGCCTCTGAATCTGCCAGGGGCGTGATGAATGCGCGCATCCAGGTCTGGCCTACCGCATCGTATAACCCGGTTTGCAGGTGCCAGTCACGGCGCGGGTCGAGGTCCGCTGGCAGGTCAAGCGTCAGCGGATTGTACAGCACCGCGCCAACGGGCAGCGCGGGGATGGCCCATCTGCCGCCATCGGGCAGGCTGTCGCGCTGCGCGAGGATGTAGGCCGTATCGCCGGGTACGCAGGCCTCAAGCTCGACATCGACCAGATGCAGGAAGGCGCTCCAGTTGCGCGGCATGGGGCAATCGGCGCGCCACCACGTCTCCACCGTGACCGGGCCGCTGCCCTCCCGGGCGAGGGGGCGCGTCCATAGCGTCAGACAGGGCTGCTCCATAAACGGGTCGCGCACACTGAATGCGACCGCATCCGGCGGCGGGCTGAAGTCCTCAGCGGCGATCGTCGGCGTTGGCGCGTACACCGGGCGGATGATCGCCAGTGACAGCCAGACAACCCACGCGGCGAGGATCAGCACCAGCGCGACGCGCAGCCAGCGCGGATAAACGCCCAATCCCCAGGCGAGGACCAGGCCCATCACGGGCAACAACGGGAACCACAACCGGCCCTGGGCGGCGGGCACCATCAGCGTGAAGCGCACCCAGGCCGCGATGACGATCACCGTATACAGCAGCAGCAGACCGATAATCAGCGGGGAGCGAGGGGGTGCCTTCGGGCGGGCCAGCCGCAGCAGACCGCCCGCCAGCCCCACACCGATCAGCAGCAGCGTATAACCGTAGAAGAACCCCGGCGCGGGCACGTTGAACCAACCGAACAACCCCCAGAACGAATAATACAGCCCGCGCAGTTCGCCCACCCAATCGACCGGGCCAGCGCCACGCGCACCCGTCACGGCGGCGACCTGGGCGGTCGCGGTCGGGTCGCCCGTCTGGGACCAGTTGAGCGCGTACCACCAGCCAGCCAGCAGCGCCCACGTCCCCAGACCAAGCGCGCCATACAGCAACACGCGGCGCACGCTCAGGCGCTGGCGGATCGCCGCCCACAGCCCGCCCACAATGGCGACCGGGTACAGCGCCAGTCCGCTGGCCTTGGCCAGGGATGCGGCAGCCAGCGTCAGCGCCAGCAGCGCGACCCGGCGCGGCGTCAGGCCAGCGCGCACAATCCAGATCAGCAGGGCCAGCCCCGCCGTGCTCAGCGCGATCACCAGCGGATCGTTGCTGATGCTGCTATGGATGAACACGAACTGCGGGTTGAAGCCGATCAGGGCGGCGGCGAGCGGGGCCGCACCGGGCTGCTGCGGCAGGCATAATCGAGCCAGCGCATACGCACTGACCAGCGTCAGGCCGCCCAGCGCCGTGCTGAACAGGCGGATCAGCGTCAGGGCGAGCGGCGTCTGCCCCGGGGAATCGGGCAGCACAATGGCGATATTCTGGTTCTCGGTCGCGCCCGGCTCGCCGATCTGAGCGTGCGGGTTCAATGGGAAGTGACCGGGAAAATCGCTGACATCCAGCGGCGCGATCAGCCAGGCTGCCAGCCGATAATACAGCGGCGCATGGTAGGCCATCTGCCGCCACGGCTGATTAGCGGCATCCTCACGCGGGGGCAGGTCGCCGGTCTGTCTGAGGTGATGGATCACCGCGTAGTGATAATACGCATCCGGCGCTTCCAGCGCGGGGAACTGGGCCTGCATCAGCAGTGCCAGCAGCCCATACGCAAGCAGCACCAGCCCGAGATCACGGTAGCGTTTCAACAGTGGCAGCATGGCGTCCCTTATAGCACAGCGGCGCGCCCCGGCATAGGGACGCTCTGGCCACTTGATCTGCTGTGGACTTTGAAACGGATTGTCTTCTTCACTACAGTGAACAGCAATGTGTTGTGAGACGCGGGATACCACCCCCGATCATCTTTCGCACGTTGCTTCGTATCGATGGGAGTGAAGAGGCTGAGCGCATGACGGATAGTTTGCGGGCGGATTTTCTGCTGGATGAGGCGGTCGTGTTTTTGAATCATGGCTCATTTGGGGCGTGCCCGCGCCCCGTGTTTGAGGCGTATCAACGCTGGCAACTGGAACTGGAACGGCAGCCGGTCGAGTTCCTGGGGCGGCGGCATCAGCCGCTGATGGACGCCGCACGCGCTGCGCTGGCCGCGTATCTCAACGCGGCGGTGGATGAGCTGGTCTTCGTGCCCAACGCGACGATCGGCGTCAACCTGGTGGCGCGGTCGATCCGGTGGCAGCCCGGGGATGAAATCCTGACGAGCGACCATGAATACGGCGCGGTCGATAAGACGTGGCAGTTCGTAGCAGAGCGCGGCGGGGCGCGCATCGTGCGACAGACGCTGCCGATCCCGCTGCAAGACCCGGCGCAGGTCGTCGAGGCGCTGTGGGCCGGGGTGACGCCGCGCACCAAGGTCATCGCGCTGAGCCATATCACCTCACCGACGGCGCTGCGGCTGCCCGTCGCGGAGATCTGCCAGCGGGCGCGCGAGGCAGGCATCCTGACGGTCATCGACGGCGCACACGCCCCGGGCCAGATTGACCTCGATTTACAGGCGATCGGCGCGGATTTCTACACGGGCAACTGTCACAAGTGGCTGTGCGCGCCGAAAGGCTCGGCATTTCTGGTTGCACGCAGCGAACATCACGTTTGGCTCGATCCGCTGGTGACGAGCTGGGGCTGGGGTATCCCCGACGAGAGCTTCATCAGCCGCAATCAGTGGCAGGGGACGCGGGACATCGCCGCCTTCCTGACTGTGCCGGAGGCCATCGCCTACCAGCGCGCCCACGACTGGCCGCAGCGCCGCGCCGCCTGCGAACAACTCGCCCACGAGACGCAGCAGCGCCTGTCTGAGCTGATCGGGCTGGCACCGCAGGCTGCGCCGCATTTCTACAATCAGATGGTGGCTGTGCCGCTCCCGGTCGGCATCGACGGCGAAGCGCTGAAGCGCCGACTGTATGACGAGTTCCGGGTCGAGATACCCATCACCGAACAGGGCGGGCAGCGGCACATCCGGGCGGCGTTGCAGGTATACAACACGCGCGCCGATGCCGACGCCCTGCTCGATGCGCTGGCGCAGTGTCTGTGAGCAGGTTGCTAATCCGGCGCTGGCCGGGGAAAATGTCTGCGGGGGACGGGCCTGTCTCGTCCCTTGGTTGAACTGTGCATCGTGCGCGTCATCGCAGGATGGCGGCACACTTTAGAAAAAGAACTTATCAAAAAGGATGACCTTATGGATTTCAGTGAGCAGGCGGTGCTGGTGACCGGCGGTGCCAGTGGGATCGGGCGGGCATGTGCGCTGCGCTTCGCGGCGGCGGGGGCGCACGTCATGGTCGCCGACTGGAACGCGGAAGGCGCGCAGGCCACCGCCGACCAGATCAGCAGCCAGGGTGGGCAGGCCGCCGCGCTGACCGTCGATGTCAGCACGGGCGAAGCAGTGCGGCAGATGGTCGCGGCCACGGTCGAGCGCTTCGGCCCGTTGAAAGCGGCGGTCAACAGTGCGGGCGTCTCTGGCAATATGCTGGCCAGCATCCTTGACGCGGATGAGGACGACTTCGACCGGGTGATACGCATCAATCTCAAGGGGACCTGGCTGTGCATGAAGCATGAGATCGCCGCGCTGCTGGCCGGTGGCGGCGGCGCGATCGTCAATCTGGCATCAGTCGCCGGGCTGATCGGCGCGCCGGGTGGTGCGGGCTATGCCGCCAGCAAACATGGCGTCGTCGGGCTGACGCGCAGTGTCGCCCTGGAGATGGCGCAGCAGAATATCCGCATTAATGCCGTCTGCCCCTCGTATATTGATACGCCGATGGTGCGCGCCATCACCGGCATCAACCCGAAGATGGAACGGCGCACTTTGGGTGCCAGCCCTATGAAGCGGCTCGGCACGGCTGAGGAAGTCGCGGAAACGGTCGTGTGGCTGTGCAGCCCGGCGGCGAGCTTCGTCAATGGGGCCGCGCTGGCCGTCGATGGCGGCTTTACCGCTTCCTGAAACGGTCGCAGATGCCGATTCTTGCGGCTGATGCTACAATACCCTTAGACTGAAATCGCTGAGGAGCCGAACTATGCCGCGCTGGCAATCGTTCAACTTCTTTCTACAGGAAGCCATGCAGACGCCCGATCCAGTACAGCGTCAGCAGCTCGTCAACGCGCTGCTTAACGAGCGCCCGCACTGGCCCTGGATCGAGGGCAACAAGGCGACCTTTGTCTACGTCGGCGCGGACGCAGAGTCGGTCGCGCTCAACCTGGACATCATCGAACGTGATCCGCCCTTCGAGCTGTTAACCCGGTTAGCTGGCACGACGCTGTGGTATGTGCAGCGCACCTTCCGGCGGGATGACCTGCTTGATTATCTGCTGGCGATCAACGACCCGCTGACGCCGCTGCGCGAAGAGAACGATTTCTTCGCACGGATGAGCCACTGGCACTACGACGAACGCAATCCCCTGCGCATGATTACAGCAGAAATCACCGTGAGCGTGCTGCGCATGCCGGCGGCGCGTCCCTTCCCGGATTGGCGCAATGTGGCCGGGATATCGCGCGGTGAGGTCCATGAGCACCGGTTCGACAGCACGCACATGGGCTTCACGGGGCGGCAGGTGTGGGTCTATACCCCGCCCGGCTATGATCCCGAAGGCGACCGGACCTATCCCCTGCTGATCCTGCTGGATGGGCAGTCAATGGTCGGGCCGCTGCAGGTGCCCTATATCGCTGATGTGCTCATCAAGCATGGGCGGATGGAGCCGGTCGTCATCGCCATGAAGCAGAGCGGCAATCAGGCCACGCGCCTCAGGGACTACGTCAGCAATGACGCGCATTCTGCGGCGCTGCGCGAGGAACTGCTGCCCATGCTACAAGAAGCCTATCACCTGGATACCTCACGCATTGGGATTGGCGGCATCGGCGTAGGCGGGATCGCGTCAGCGCACGCCGCGCTGAATGCGCCGGACCTCTACCAGAATCTGATTATGCTGTCGCCGCCGCTCGGACGCGGTCGCATGCAGGAAGAGCTGATGCAATATGCCGATCGCTTCAGCCATGCGGAGCAACTGCCAAAGCGGATTTTCCAATCCGTAGGACGCTATGAGCAGACGACGCGCTTTTATGTGCCGGGCAAGGCGCTGGCGCAGATCCTGCAAGACCGCGAAGCCGCCCAGCATGATCTGGTGCATATGTTCGTGGAACTGGGGAGCGGGCACAGCTTCGTCGCGTTTAAGAGCATCATGCCGGAGGCGCTGGCGCACATCTTCCCCGGCCCGGCCTGGGAAACAGGCAGCAGCGACGAACTCACTGCGCAGCCATAAGTGCAGTACCAGGGGCGTTATCCCTGGCGTTTAAATCTGCGATACAAACAGGCCGGGAGTGACCCGGCCTGCTTTAATTTCTGAAGAGATCCGATAATCTCAGCATACTACAGGCCGACGCTACTGCGTCGAGCGGGGGTCGAAGGCGTCGCGGAGGCCGTCGCCCACGAAGTTGATGCTGAGCACCGTCAGCACGATCATCAGGCCAGGGAAGAACCACAGCCACGGTGCCTGCTCAAGATACTCGCGGCTGCCATCGAGCATATTGCCCCAGGTCGCCGTCGGCGGCTGGACGCCCACGCCGAGGAAGCTGATATACGCTTCCTGCAGGATGGCCTGCGCTACGCCGAGCGTCGCCGCGACGATGATCGGGGCCAGCGTGTTCGGCAGGATGTGCTGCATGATGATCCGCCCACTGCCCGCGCCGAGCGCTTTCGCCGCTGTAACGTATTCGTTCTCGCGCAGGGCGAGCACCGTACTGCGGACGATACGCGCCAGATACATCCAGCTCGTCACACCGATGATGACCACGATCACGATCACGCTGCCGCTGAACGTGCGCCCGAAGAAATCAATATTGGGCACGCGCCCGGATAAAAACTTACTCATCACCAGCAGCAGCAGCAGCGAGGGAATACTCAGCAGGGCTTCTGTCAGGCGCATGAGGATAGCATCCGTCAGGCCGCCGAAATAGCCAGAAAGCACGCCGACCGTCACGCCCAGAGTCACGCTGACCGCCACCGCCGTCAGGCCGATGAGCAGCGAAATCTGGCCGCCGTAGATGGTGCGCGCCAGCACGTCGCGGCCAATGGTATCGGTGCCCATAGGGTGCTCGACATTGGGGGCCTGCAGACGTCGGCTGGTATCGTTGTAGGTGCTATCCGCCTCAGAATAGATGAACGCCCCGCCGACCGTGTACAACCCGATCAGCCCCAGCAGGATCATGCCGGTCACGGCCATGCGATGCCGCAGGAAGCGCCGGATGCCCATCTGGAACAGGCTGCGCGATTTGAGCTGTTCATCCAGGGCGGCGATGTCGCCCCGTTTGCTTTTGTCGTTTAAGCTGGTTTGTACGGTGTCGGCCATCGCTTAGCCTCTCCAACAGTTCACAATAATGCTCGGTTCGTATTGACGCAGTTTGACGGTGTTATCGCAGCCCGTCGCCACAGCCTGTTCGCAGCCGTCGATCGCTGCCCTCGATTGCTGCCGTCAGCGCCATCAATAACGAATTCTCGGATCAAGCCAGGTATACACAATATCCGTGACGATCTGGAAGAAGACGACGGCGACGCTGATCAGCACCAGGATGCCCATCAGCACACTGAAGTCGCTGCGGCGCAGGCTGTCAATGAAGAGGCGGCCCATCCCCGGCCAGGCGAAGATCGTCTCCGTGACGACCGCGCCCGCCAGCAGGAACGGCAGGTCCAGCCCGATGAGCGTCACCAGTGGCAGGCTGGCGTTCTTCAGCGCATGCACGAACAAAATCCGCCGCTCGCTGACGCCCTTGCTGCGCGCCGTGCGGATGTAATCGCTCTGGATGACTTCCAGCATGGTGGAGCGAATGTAGCGCGTGTAACCGGCGATGCTGATCAGCGCGATGCTGGTCACGGGCAGCACCATGTGCCACGCGATCTCCGCGAATGTCGGGCCGACCAGCGGATCATACATGCCGCTGACCGGGAAATACGGCAGCCCCCACTTACGGAACTGGAGGGCGAATATGTACATCAGCAGCAGCGCCATCAGGAAGATGGGGAATGAGAGCGTGATATAAGCACCCGTCGTCAGCAGGTTATCGACCCAGCTATATTGCTTCAGGGCGGAGACAATGCCAATCACCAGCGATACGAGCACGATCACGATCTGCGTTGCGATCATGAGCAGGAGCGTATTGCCGAGCACATCGCCGATGCGGTCGAGGACGGGTTGGCGCGTCACCAGCGAATTGCCGAAATCGCCGCGCAGGACGCCGAGCCGCTCGCCGCGTTCGCCGGTTTCTTCATCAACGACGACCCAATCGTTGCCGATCAGCCAGTAGACGTACTGCGTCAGCGGTGGCTGATCCAACCCTAGCCGACGCTCCAACCGCTCACGGTCGGCAGCAGAAGGCGGCTGGCGTCCGCCGAGCGTCGCCAGTGGGTCGCCGCTGGCCTGCAGCAGCATAAACAAAACCAGGCTGATAATGAACAAAAGCGGGATCGCTTGCAGCAGCCGCTTGATTATGTATTTGACCATAGGCCGCCTCGTGTCTGACGCATCGTGCCGGGTCGGGGTCGACGGGCACGGGCCGGTGGGCAGGTGTGAACAAGCATAACAGAGAATCATCAAGATCGCATGATGCCCTGCGCCTGTCGCCCGACCTCAGGCCGGGATAGGGCAAGGGGCGAGACAGCTCCCGCCCCGGCTTTTGCTTTCAGTTGTTACTTCATCAGTTGTTACTTCATCAATTGTTACTTCAGATGTGGTGGGCAGCAGCGCTGCCGCCCACCGAGAAAACTTTTCGCAATGACGCAGTCTATTCTACCACGTCCCAGTTCTGAACATCCCAGAACGGCGTGACGCCGTTCAGGCGGGCATCAGTGATGCGGCCAGCGACCACCCAGAAATCGGGGTCCTGTCGCAAGCCTACCCAGACGAACTCTTCAGCCATCATCTCAGTGATCTCGTGGAAGATGGCGACGCGCGCCTCGTAGTCAGTGGTTGTTGCCTGTGATTCGAACAGGGCGTCGAGTTCAGGATTGCAGTAGTAATTCCAGTTACCGCCGGAGGGATTATCCTCGGTCGGGATTTCATCGCACGTGAAGCGGAAGGTTGACGGGTCGGGATATGCATCCGGGCTGGATGACCACTGTGCAATGTCATAATTGCCGGTGGCCGCCGGGCCGCCATCTGCGTAACCGTTGAAGAAGATGTTGGCTTCATACGGGTTCGAGACGATCTCAACGCCGATGCTTGCCAGTTCTTGCATGGTAACGGCCACAACGTCCTGACGATCCTGACGGGTGGTGGTGGCGTAGCGCAGGCTCAGCGCGACGCCGTCCTTATCGCGGATGCCGTCGCCGTCGCTATCGACCCAGCCGGCTTCGTCCAGCAGGGCGGCAGCACGTTCCAGGTCATAAGGAACGAAGCTGACGTTGGGGCTGGCGTAGGGCGTATCATCCCAGTAAGTGGCTGCGGGTATCATGCGATCAGCAAAAATATCAGCAACAATAGAGGCACGATCGATGCCCAGGCTGATCGCTTCGCGCACGCGCACGTCGGTCATGGCCGGGTGTGCCAGTTCCGGTGACGTGTTCATGAACCAGCCTTCGTTGTAGCCGGAGGGCAGCACCTGCACCTGCAGGCCCGCTTCTTCAAGGCGGCTGAGCTGGTTAGCCGGGATGAAGGTGCCGACTTCGCTCTCGCCCGTCTCCAGGCTGGTCACGTAGGCGGTGTCATCCGGGATGAAGCGCAGCAGCATAGTATCGACGTTGGGCTGGCCGAAGACGTAGTTCGGGTTGGCGGTGAAGCGCATGAAGTTGCCGAAGTCCCAGTCCTGGAGGATGTAGGGGCCGCTGCTGACATCCGGGGCGCGATTCCAGGCGGCTTCGTCCAGGCTGCCTTCAGCTTCGTAGACGGGGCGCAGGACGTGCTCCGGCAGGACGTACTGGTACAGTGCCAGCCAACCGGCGAACGGCTCTTCGAAGTTGATGACGACTGTGGTCGCATCGGGGGCTTCCACGCTGCTGATGCGATCATAGGGGCTGATGCTCAGCGGGGTGTTGGCATCCGAGGTGATCATCTCGTAGGTGAAGAGGAAATCGGCGCTGTCGAGCGAGTCACCGTCCGACCAGGTGAGGCCCTCGCGCAGGGTCAGCGTGAAGGTGGTGCCGTCTTCGCTGATGCCGCCATTTTCCACGCTCGGCATTTCCGTGACGAGCATGGGCACAGGGTCGTTGCTGTCATCGAACAGCCAGGCACGACCGAGGAATAGCTGGTAGGTATACCCTGCGAAGGTCATGGTGGTGTACATTGGGTTGAGATTGTCCGGCTCCTGTGGCCAGGCAACAGTAACGGCTTTCCCCTGCGCGCTGATGGGTGCGATCAGAGCACCGACCAGCAGCAGAAGGGTCGCCAGGACAAAAATGCGTTTCATCACTGAAACCCCCTAACACAAACGAGTACAAGCTAAACTTAAAGTGCGCTTCATATTGTAACGCTTTACGTAAAATTCTGCCGCATAAAAAATCCGGCGTCTTTTTGTTGATTACGACGATAGCCATGAAACGGAATTTGCCCCCCTCGCCCTGCTGGTGCGCGGGGCGAGGGTTTTCTACAGTGGGATTGATCAGGAGGTGACGGGGGCCAGCGCCATGCTGTGCCCCGCGACCAGCGATGCCACCATCTGTTTGAAATCTTCCAGGGGCATCGCGCCGAGGTCTTCATCCGTGCGCAGGCGGATGCTGACCGTGTTGTCTTCCATGTCGCGGTCGCCGATGATCAGCAGATAAGGGATGAGCATCTGCCGGTGCTCCTTGATCTTGTTGCGCATGTTGCGGTCGCGCAGGTCGGCTTTCGCCCGCAGACCTGCCGCCGTCAACTGCCCGACGACCTGCTCCGCATAGGCATTGTGGTGATCGCGGATCGGGATCACCATGGCCTGTACAGGGGCCAGCCACACCGGGAACTCACCGGCGAAGTGTTCGATCAGGATGCCGATGAAGCGCTCCATACTGCCGAAGGGCGCACGGTGAATCATGACGGGGCGCTTACGTTCGTTATCCGCATCGACGTATTCCAGCTCGAAGCGCTCCGGCAGGTTGTAATCCACCTGCACCGTGCCGAGCTGCCACTCGCGCTTGAGCACGTCGCGCACGATGAAATCGAGCTTCGGCCCGTAGAAGGCCGCCTCGCCCGCCTCGACCGTGTACGGCAGGTTCATATCGTCGCAGGCCTGAATGATAGCGGCTGTGGCCTTCTCCCACGCGGCAGGGTCGCCGACGTACTTGTCGCTCTCAGGATCGCGCGTGCCAACACGTGCGCGGAAATCCGACAGGCCCAGCGTCGTGAAGACGTACTGGATCAGACGAACCACGTCTTCGAACTCTTCCAGGAGCTGCTCGGGCCGGACGAAGATATGCGCGTCATCGACTGTGAAGCCGCGCACGCGCGTCAGGCCGTTCAGCTCGCCGGATTGCTCGTAGCGGTAGACCGTGCCGAACTCAGCCAGGCGCAGTGGCAGATCACGGTAGCTGCGCGGCGCGTGCTTGTAGATCATGCAGTGGTGCGGGCAGTTCATCGGCTTGAGCAGGAACTGCTCCTCGTCAACGTCGATCGGCGTGTACTGGCTGTCGCTGTAATAGGGATAGTGGCCGCTCGTCTTGTACAGGTTGAGGTTGCCGATATGGGGCGTCACGACGGGCAGATAGCCATTGTCGATCTGCACCTGACGCAGCCAGCGCTCCAGCGTGTCGCGCAGGATCGCGCCGTTCGGCAGCCACAGCGGCAGGCCCTTGCCCACCAGCGGATCAAGGGCGAACAGGTCGAGTTTGTCGCCCAGCACGCGATGATCGCGCTTGCGGGCTTCTTCCAGGCGGTGCAGGTAATCGGCCAGGTCCTCAGGCGTTTCGAAGGCCGTACCATAGATGCGCGTCAGCATTTTGTTCTTCTCGTCGCCGCGCCAGTAGGCCCCGGCTGGCGGACGAAATGTGATGCTGAAGGCTTTCGGGTTGATCTCTTTCGTGCTGGCGACGTGCGGCCCACGGCACAAATCCGTGAATGTATCCTGCGTGTAGACCGTCAGTGTATCGGCGGCCTGGCTGATCTGATTGCCCATATCATCGACGCGCCCCTGCACCAGATCGTCGATGAGTTCGAGCTTGTAGGGCTGATCACCGAACAGCGCACGCGCTTCTTCCGCGTCGACTTCGCGCACGTCGAAGCTGTAGTTGCCGCTGGCGATCTTGCGCATACGCTTTTCGATGCCTTTGAGGTCTTCTTCCGTGATCGACTCCGGCAGTTCGAAGTCATAGTAGAAGCCGTCTTCGATCGGCGGGCCGATGGCGATTTTGGCATCCGGGAAACGCTCCAGCACGGCCTGGGCCATAATATGCGCGACGCTGTGCCGGATGCGATAGAGCTGGCTGTTTTTGTACTCGTCTGCTGTGTTGTTTAGTGCGGGCATGATTCTTCCTCGCTGTGCTGATCTGTTTTGCCGGTTAAGCGACAGGGTGCGTGACCCGGGTGTTATCGACGTTAAACGGGGCGACCGTGCGTGCTCTGTGTGCACACAGCGGCACCACGCTTCAGAGCGCTGGCTTGACGGCAAACTGGCGCGATTATCAGGGCCGATTATAACGGAGGCTGTCGCTCATCACGACCCGATGTTTGCTGAATTGCATCGGCTGAATGGCGTCTGCTGGATTCAGCGTTGTTGGGGCCTGCTGAGCGAGCGCCACGCCCGCACCGATACACCGGGGCAGCCGACAATGCCGTCTGTCCCCGGTGGAAGCAGCGCTGGACGCAGGCCGCAAGGCCGCGATGTGTTTAGATGACTTACGTGTTCAGTCGGGGGCGAGTTAGCGCTCGACGAACAGCACGTTCTGAATCACAACGGCGGCGACTTCCTGGGTGGCCAGCTTGCCGTCGTTAGTAGTTCGTGCCGGGCTGTTGTCTTCCGTGACGCGCGTGAAGTGGCTCTCGAACACATCCAGGGCGATCAGATTGTCGATCACATCCTCGATGACGTCCAATTCAAGCGAGGGGACGATCAGGTGCGGCGTATCCAGGGGCGCATAAGCAACCGCTGGTACATCAGGTATCTGGCTCGTAAGCTGGAACGTGAGGTTCATCTGACGGTGGATGTAATCCAGCGTGGCGAACGACGCTGTGAATACGGCCCCATCTTCCATGCATACAATCACATCGCAGGCATCGCCTTCCCGATGTAATTCCAGCCAGACTTTTTCAGGAGCAGCTATCCCACTGAATGACGATGACTCCACTGGTTTTACGTGAATCATCAGCGTAATCCTATGTAATCGTTTTCGAACTTGTTGTCAGTATATCGCTCTTTGTGTCAAAATGCACATAAGAAAACGTGAAGATGACGAACATTATTAAAAAGTAAAATCATTCAGACACTATAAACTAAAGGCCCCTAGACGCACCAACGCCACAAAAGATCGTTGTCGGGCCGTTGAGATGCATAGTCACCATGGCCGCAGCTCTATTATCCGCCGTGCGCGGGCACAGCGCAGGCACAGCGCAGGCGCAGGGCGCTATTGTTATAAGCCGACCGCCTGGGGTAAACTACAGGCCATGATTTTGTGGCACGCATAAGGCAATCAGAGACATGGCAACCAGTTCTCGTACATGGTTTTACTCCCGCCCGGAGCCGCGCCCTTACTACATCGAAGAACGTGTGAATCACACGCTGTGGAATAATCGGATTCAGGGCGTTTTCATGAGCTGCACGCAGGCGAGCAACCCCATCAAGATGGAAGGCGCTCTGAACGGTATGCCGCTCCTGTTCGAGTGGGAGCCGGGCGACTACTTCATCCTGCGCATGGGCGAAGAACGCAAGGATATTATCGGCGCGATGCGTCAGATTCTGCTGGGCCTGAGGCCGTCATTCACCTATCAGGATATCGACGGCATGATCGTCGTGGAGTGGCATGTCGACGGCGGCGACAACCGCTGGAAAACTATCCAGGGTAACCCGCAGTACCAGGGCCTGCGCCGCCTGACGGCATCCCGTCAGAGCTAGGGGTTGGTCACCGAGGCTCACCCTGACATTCGTCTGATTTTTTTGGTGCGGTTTTCCCGCGTAAGATGCCGTCCGACGGGCGCATCAAGAAGGCAGGATTAACCGCAATTGAAAGTCATTTGAGGGAAACCATGGCCCAAGCGCAAATCACGCTCAGGAAAGACGATAAGTTCCGCACCAAGATTCAGTCACGGCACCACGTCTACTATGCCGACGAGCCGGAAGATGCCGGTGGCGACGACACAGCGGCCACGCCGATGGAGATGGCAATGGGATCGCTGGGTGCGTGTATAGCGGTCACTGTCAAGATGTATGCCGATCGCAAAGGCTGGCCACTGGAAGGCATCGAAGTCAGCCTGGATAGCCAGCGCTTTAACGCTAAGGATTACGACGCCTACGAGGGCGACGCGCAGTTCATCCATGAAATCCGCAAGGCTATCAAGTTTCACGGCGACCTGAGCGAAGAGCAGCTCGAGCGGTTGTACGATATCGCCGGCAAGTGCCCGGTGCATCGTCTGATCGTCAACCCGGTCTTCTTCGTCGAGAAAGCCCTCGAAGAAGAGTCATAAGCGGACGAAACACACAAAGAATTCAGCCAGGGCGAGAGGCATCTCGCCCTTTTTGCGTCTATGAGCGTGTTACAGTTCAGTGATATCACTTGTTGATTTCGTAGTCCGGGGTAATAATGTGGACATGAGGTGTTGGCAGAGGCAACGATTGCGCCCAATGGAGCCAGTTACTTAATGCACGCTGTCGACGCCATCACTTACGCCTATCTTGCGGATTACCACATCCATCGCTTCATATTTAATCGAATCGACCTGAACGCGCTCGATCAGTACGTCAACGCAGTATGTGACGTATGGCAGCGCGCGAACACCCCCGGCCAGCCGCCCTATCTGCGCGTCCTGCTGGATTTTCAGAAATCTGGTTTGCCCTCGCTGATGCACTGGACGATCCGGCTGCGCCTCAAGCGTCGCACATGTGTGCGCGACACGCCGCCAAGCTGTATCGCCTACCTGGTGCGGGACCACGAAGAAGCGCATCAGGTGCAGCGATTGACGCTCTCAGGCTTATCATACTGGCCGAACAACCGCGCCCCATTCTTCGATGAGGCAGAGGCCGTGCGGTGGCTGGATCAGCATACAGAGGTACGCCAGCCGCGCTAAGCGATCGTCAGCCTGTGTACCGCCTGTATGCAGCGCCACAGTACGCAGACTGCAAACAGCATTCCGCAGGGGGTATGGTCTTTGCTGGGTGTCGAATCCACTGCGCGGTTCTGCTACAATGACGCCGATGGCTGCCCCGGCAGCACGCTGGCACCGTCATCATCAGACCATCACCACACCCTCACCATGAAAGGGATGCAGGCACCATGACGCTACGGATTTATAACGTCCTGGGCCGGGAAAAACAGGACTTCGTGCCGCTGCAGGAAGGCCGAGTGACGATGTACGTCTGCGGCCCGACGGTTTACGATTACGCGCATCTGGGCCACGCCAAAACTTACGTCTCCTTCGACGTGGTGGTGCGCTACCTGCGTCACCTGGGCTATAACGTCCTCTACGTGCAGAACCTGACGGACGTCGGGCACCTGCTGGAATCCGGCGAGGACCGTATTCTGCGTAAGGCGCAGCAGTTGCAGGCCAAGCCGATGCAGATCGTCGAAGAGTACACCCGCGCCTACTTCGAGGACATGGATACGCTCAACGTGGTGCGGCCCGATATTTCGCCGCGTGCCAGTGGCCATATCCCGGAGCAGATCGAGATGATCGAGACGCTCATCGAAAAAGGCAACGCTTACGTTGGCGACAGCGGCAGCGTCTACTTCGACGTCACCACCGACCCGGATTACGGCAGGCTGAGCAACCGCCGTCTGGAAGAGCAGGAAGCCGGGACGCGCGAAGCCATACGCGGCGAGAAGCGCAACCCTGAGGACTTCGCCCTGTGGAAAGCCGCCGAGCCGGAACATATCCTGCGCTGGAACAGCCCGTGGGGCGTCGGCTTCCCTGGCTGGCATATCGAATGCAGCGCCATGTCGAAGAAATACCTGGGTGAGACGTTTGACATTCACGGCGGCGGCATCGATAACATCTACCCCCATAACGAAAACGAAATCGCCCAGAGCGAGTGCGCCAATGACGCGCAGTTCGCCCGCTACTGGATGCTGGTCGGCAGCCTGACGGTCGATGGCGTGAAGATGTCCAAGAGCCTGGGTAACTTCATCCGCATCCGCGATGCCCTGAAAGACTATCGCCCGGAAGTCGTGCGCATGCACGCCATCAGCGCGCATTACAGCAACCCGCTCGATTACAGCGATCAGTCACTGCAGGACCTCAGCCGCGCCTGGAGCCGCCTGCACGACGCGCTGCGCCTGACCCGCCGTCAGATGAACAATGCGCCTGAGACGGAAGACGGCAACGGCTTTCTGGCGCGGGTGCAGCAGGCCCGCGATGAGTTCAGCGCCGCTATGGACGACGACTTCAACACGCCTAAGGCCATCGCCAGCCTGCAGGAGTTCACCCGCGAGGTCAACGCGCTGCTGAACGGCGATGCCGCTGTCGGCCTGCCCGTCCTGCGTGAAATCGAAGCCGCCTATAACGCGACCGCAGGCGATATCCTGGGCATCCTGCCGGCGGCGGAAGTCGCGGATGGCGGCAACGCCGAGCGTGAATCGAAGCTGATTGAGATGCTGATCGCCATGCGCGCGCGCGCCCGTGCGGAGAAGAACTACGCCGAGAGCGACCGCATCCGCGACGCACTGGCTGATTTGGGGATCGTGCTGGAAGATCGCCCGGACGGCACGCTCTGGAAGGTCGAGAGCTGAGAATACGCAGTGATATTCGGGAGTTACACCCCCGAACCCCCACCAGGGATTGTCGTCCCTGGACCCTGCAATTCTGGGGTGGGGGGATGCGGTCTCAGGGCGATATGAGCGGCACCGCACAAACCGTCGGCTGTAAGTGGACAGGAGCCAGTGATGCTGAAGCGGACGATCATCGTGAGCCTGGGCGTAATGCTCGCCCTGGTCCTGAGCGCGTGCGCTGGCGGCGACGACGCGCCGCAGCCAGATCGTAACACGACCGGCGGCAGTTACAGCGCCAGCGTCGATACGACCGTCTCCCTGACTGAAGCCCAGCTCGGCAATATAGCTGAGTCAGTCGATGACGAGCTGCTGGCCAACGGGCGCGTCAGCCTGGGACAATCGGAACTCGTGGTCGCCGGTGATTATCGCTGTCGCAGCGGCGACATGGAGCCCGGGACCATCCGCATGACGATGCGCATCGCCATGAACGGCAACGTCGCCGTCGAGCCTTACTGGATCGATGAGGGCTGCCTGACGCTGGACGACATCGGCCTGATGACCATCGCCCGCGAACTAAGCAGCGCCCTGACTGATCTGGTCGCGGAGACGGCCCTGCCCGATGCCACGGGCGAGCGCTCAGTTACGTTTCGGCGGCTGTACATCAGCGAGGATGTCCTGAACGTGCAGGCCCAGGTGCGCGCCCGCTGATGCAACAGCACAACCGGCTTAATTCTGGCTGAAACCAATCTGGGCCGGGTGCCACGCCAGCACCCCGATGTGCCTGAAGGCTTCCTCTACGGTGCCGACCAGAATCATTTTGTGTGCGAGGCCCATCCACTCATGGCGCGCCATGAGCCGAGCGCGCAGGGCGTCGTGATCGCCGCTGACGCAGATGAGCAGGCGAATATGCTGTGAACTCAGTGCTTCGCGCAGGACCTGAAGTTCTTCCGTATACAGGTCGAGCGGGTTAAGCTGGAAGTAATCTTCTGAGAACATAAGCTGGCTGGGGTCGCAGATGATGATGGGCGGCAGCGGCCACTGCTCCGCGATGAGCTTCTGAAAGATTGGCAAGCTCTGGTTACGGTCATAGCGACCGCTGTAAGCAATGTATAGCACATTGCCGTTTTCGTAGTGCTGTGCGCTTGCACGCATTGTACCCCTCGGATATATGCTTACTGAAGTATTGATATTTCATTCTAATAACGGTTAGCGCAATACCGCCAGTGTCAATCTGTGGGAATCGTGCGTCAGGCTGCGCCGGCTGGGTCGACGGTGGGCGTGGGCGCGGGCGGCTCGGTGGGTGCCGGGGTCGGCTGCGTGAAAGGCAGCCGGTTGCTGCTGCCCGCACACAGCGGATCGCGGGTGATGGCGTCCAGTCCCTCGCGGATGATGTCGACATCGCGTTCTGTATCGGCCTGTGCCTGCGCCTGAATCAGCGCGTCCTGCAGCGTGTCCCAGGCGATCTGACAGCCCTGGAGGTGGATATCCGTCTCGCAGAGTGGGTCGTCAGGCGTGCCAGCGCAGATCTGCGCGGCCTCGCGGGCAACGTAGTAGTAAGACAGGCCCATGCGGTAGTTGCAGGCGAGGTTATCCGGTGCCAGCTCCGCACAGGCACTGAACTGCTCCAGCGCGGAGCGGAACTCGCGGTTGTTGTAGCGCAGCAGACCGAGCTGCAGGCGTGCCGCGACGTAGCCGGGGTCGATCTCGACCGCGTCCTGACACTCACCGAGCGCCTGCTGGTATTCACCGACTTTGCGATACACCTGACACAATCGCAGTTGAGCCTGCGCGTTGCGCGGCTCCAGGCTGAGGATGTAATCGTAGGTCGAGATGGCTTCCTGATCGCGGTCAGCGGAGACGTAAAGCAGCGCCAGCTGGAAATACGGCGGCAAAAAGGCCGGGTGTACGTCGATGGCCTGCTGTAGAACATCGATCGATTCCTGATACGCGCCGACCGTCGTCAGGGCGTTGGCGTAGGCCCAGTAAGCGCGCACATCCCCAGGGGCGAGTTCTACGGCCAGGCGGCCATAGTCGATCCCCTGTCGCCAATCGCCGGTAGCGGTATAGGCCCAGGAGAGCGCTTCGTGCAGCGGCGCGAAGTTCGGGTCGAGCTGCAAACCGGCACGCGCGACCGGGATCGCGGCGGCGGGCTGGCCCTCCCAGACAAGCGCCCGCGCCCGCAGCGCGAAGCCGCGCACATCGCTGGCATCAATGTCAGAGATGCGCTCCGCCAGTGCGCCGACCGGCTCGCTCTCGTTCTCATCGATGAGCAGCATACCGTATTCATACAGGTAGTCGATAGTATCCGGCTGCTGAGCGATAGCCTGCGCCAGCAGTTCGGCGGCTTCGTCCAGATCACCCGCGAAATAGAGCGCCTGCGCCTGCATCGCGAGCGCGCTCGGCAGCGGCGTCGGCGTGGCGGCGATCCCCAGAACGGCGTAAGCGGTGCGCGTCACCAGGCCCGGCTGAGTCAGGATGAACAACGCCGCACCCGCCAGCAGCACCAGGAAGATCAGCAGGTTGCGCAGCAGATACGACCGTCGCTGACGACGGCGCACCAGACGTTCGCGGAAAAATGGCTCGTTGTAGTTCCGTTTTATCTGCATAGAGCAGGATCATACCATGCTGTAGACACATCGTGCAGGGAGCGCAGCACATCAGGGTGACAGCGTAGGGCAGCCGTCCGACGATCAGCGCAGATGAACGCGGATGAACACCGCATCAGAGAATCTAAAGCAAATTCAATTTTGAAATCATGCTAAAATAATGACTGTCGTCTAAAGTGACAAAGAAAACCCTTAGTTTATTGGAGATTATTGACAATGCCGCGCCAGTTTCCTCTGGAACTTCATATTGGTCAGAAAGTACTGGTACGTCCTGCCCCGACCGCACATGCCGTAGAAGCCCTGGTGACCGCGTTTGATGCCGTGAAGGGCATCGTGTTCGTACAGCCGATTGGCTATGCGATCCGCTGGATGGCGCGCCCACGCGCTATCGAGAGCCTGAACGGGCATTATCTGCATCACAAAGATGAGACGTTCTTTTTCGATACCGTCCCTTTCTTCGCTTAAGGCGTTGTTCTAAGACGGTTTTCGCTTGAGCGTTTTTGCGCGACGGGCACCATAGACGCTCCACATCGCCGCACGCAAACCAGATAGACTGTTCCGCCGGAGAACATGCCAGCAGCCGCGCCATACGCAGGCTGTGCGTTAGCCTGCATCTCAGCCTGTGCGACGGAAGACGACGCGATAGGAGGTGATCGCCTCCTGACCGTTCTCAGTGATGCAGCGATCCGCGACCAGCGGCGGCCTGATAGGATCGCTGAGGCCGGGCATGTCGAGCGTGTAGGCGCGCCCCGGCTCCATCTCGAAATCGGCGTAGGCGGGGCCGCGCTCCGGCTTGAGGCCGGTCACGAACAGGTCTTCGCCATCATCCCAGCGGGCACGTACCTGCTCGCCGGGGAGTCCCTCGCCATCGAAGTCGTAGACGAAAACTTCAATCAGGCCGGATAGCTCCACATCGCAGAAGGTGTTGTTGGGCCGTCCTTCGAAGTCGCGGCGCGGCGGCGTGGTCGGCACGATGACGACGCCCGCTTCGGTCGGCGTAGGCGCGTCAGGTGTCGGCGTCTTGGTGGGCGGTGGCGGCAGCGTGGGCGTGTTGGTCGGTACGACGACAGTCGCCTCAAGGACGACGCTCACATCAGGGACGAGTTCATCGGCGCAGCCGGCCCGCCCCTGTAGCTGATAAAACGTGCGCATACTGCGGATCGCCCGAATGCCGGCGCTGCTATCGACATAACCCGTGCGCGCCAGATCGCAGGCGATATCGGCGACGGCCTGGATCGGATCAAGGCCCAGATCAAGCGCGCTGAGGCGGTTGATGGCCTCGTTCAGGTCGCTGTCGTAGGCGTAACTGAGCATGACAGCCACGGCGTAGTTGGCCTTATCCTCAGCGCGCAACTGATGCGGCGCAGTATCGAACTCCTGAACCGGCGCGATATTCCAGGCGTAGAACAGGCCAGCAGCCAGGCCGATCCCCAGGCCGAAAAGCAACCCCCACCACGAGAACAGGCGGCGCGGTCGGCTGTAGCGCTGGCTCTTGGGGGCGATGTGCGCCCCGCTGTCGTGCGTCTCGATAGGACGTTCGCTCATGGGTTGCCTCGCAGCGGGCGCAGCTCGCGGAACGGCTCCATCAGCGGTGTCAGACGGCCCAGGCCCTCCGACAGCGCGACCAGTTTGCGCGTGTCATCAATATTCCGCGAGTTGGTGATGAAGACTTCCGTCACTTCCTGGACGTGAAGCGGCACGTTCGCCACGCCAAGCACGCGCAGACGGTCCACCGCGCCCTGGGCATCGCCATCGAGCAGGTAGCCCTCCGCCACCATGACGGTATATTCCTGTTGATAGCGTTCGGCCAGGTCGGTCATCGAGCTGTTGATGTACTCGGTAGGCGCGACTTCCCAACCGATGAACAGACCGGCCAGGCCACCCGCAATCAGGCCGAACAAAAGAGAAAGTAACCAGCGCTGCATGGCGTGATCCGTGTTGATCTGTGCTGCCGGATTAAGCTCTTGAATTCAGTACGCCCCTGGGCGATTCGCGTCTTCACCCGTTTCGCCGCGCTCCGTATCCGCGCTGCTATTGACGAAGCAAGGCGGGCTGAGCGTTCCGGCAGGGTGAGTTGAATTTCCTACGCGCTTACCCCGGGTTCACCAATAATACTCGAAACAGCATCATCTCATGTTTATCGACGCACTGAAAGCGTCTGTTTGTTGAGCGATGCCGGGGCCGGAATAATCCGGCCCCTGAGATGACTCACTGATTATGCTGGAGGTCGGGCGGGCAGCACAGCCCCACACGACCCATTGTCTTATGCCGTTATTGTCCTACTCGCGCGAAAGCTCCAGAACGCGGCTGCCAGCACCTTCAACGATGATGCTGATGTTCTCATCGCTCTGGCTGACAAAGCTCAGGTCGAAGCTCTCCGGCACCTGCATCGCCTCATAGCGCATGAGTTCCGTGTCGCCCTGCATGGCGCGTATGAACAGGAAGCCCGTATCACCGCTGCGCGTGCTGACGGTGAAGCGCACCGTCTCACCAGCGTTGCCCGTGATGCGCACCAGGTCAAGGCTCTGCTTCTCGTTCAGGCGCAGGGTCGCCGTGGTGCCGGGCTCCAGCATGCGGGCCGTGTCGCGCTCGACTTCAACGACTACACTGCCCTCTTCTCCGGCAGAGAAGGGTCGCACGGATAGGATGTAGGTGCCTTCGTTCTGGATGACGAGTCGCTCGACCTCAGGATCGAAGCCAGCGCCGCTGTCGTCATCCTGGATGATGACCACGTTGAACGGATCAGTCACGCTGAGCTGCGTGTCGATCTCGCCGTCGCTCTCGACCACGATGGACAGTGTATCACCCACCGCCGCATCGATGCTCAGGAACTGGCCGGTCGTCGCATCGTCGAAGGTCAGGACGGTGGGCGTGTTGTACTCGACCGGGGTCAGGCTGGCGCGTTCGATCGTCAGCGTGTAGCTGCCCGCCGATGGCTCCACGAAGTTTTCATAGTCGTAGCTGGTGGCGACGACGGTATAAGTCCCGGTGTAGGGCAGGATGTAGGGGCCGATGGCGCTGTTCAGGGTGGTGCCATCATCATCGTTGGTCGTCAGGACGTTGCCCAGGTCGTCTTCCAGCAGCAGGTAAGCATCGAAATCAGGCGAGGCCAGCGTGATGAAGACCAGTTCGCCCTCGTTGCCTGCGAAACTCGTAACGAATTCCGGCGCAGTGAACGTCAGCTCACCCTCAAAGACCTCGCGCTGGCCCGCCGGTATTTCGACGGTCTCCGGCGTTTCTGGCGCGTCTTCCGTCTGGACGATCAGTTCAGCTTCGGCCACGAGTTCATCACCCCGTTTGACCTGTACCGTGTAAGTGCCGAACGGGTCGCCTTCAGAGGCGATCAGGTTGATGGCGACCTGGCCCAGGTTATCAGCGGTGCGCTCGGTACTGAAATCGACACTGCCCGCGTACAGCACGTCCAGCGTAACCGTCTCGCCGGGCTGCAGGCCGCTGATGATGACGGCGTGCGACGTGCCGATCGGCCCGGACTGCGGGTCAATGCGGATGATGACTTCTTCAGGTTCTTCAGCCGGTGGCTGCTGCGGCTCGGTCATATCTGGCTGTTCGACGACGAAATCCGCGCTGGCGATGACCTGATCGGCGTCATCGGCGGTGCGCACGATCTCGACCGTGTAGACGCCTGCCGGGTCCTCTTCACTGCTGGCCAGGATGAGCGACACGCGGCCCTCGTCGTCGGCGGTCTTCTCAGTCGTGTAAACGACTTCGCCATCCAGGGTCACATTCAGGGTGATGGTTTCGCCGGGGGTGAGGCCCTCAATCACGACGTCGTAGGTGCTCTCACGCGGGGCGCTCTCCGGTGTAATGGTGATCGATCCGTCGAACGGCTCCGGCTCGACAACCTCCGGCTCAGTCGGTGGCTGCTGCGGCTCGACAGTGGTGGGTTCTTCATCGATGGCGAAAGGCGCGCTGGCCAGCTCGACCTCGTCGCGCAGGACTGAGACTTCATACTCACCGGCCGGGTCGCCCTCTTCGCTGACGACGCTCAGGCGGGCGGCACCGTTCTCGTCGGCGGTGGCCTGCGTCTCAAAGACGACCTCGCCCTGGTACGAGATGGCAACGGTGACCGTCTCGTTAGCATTCAGGCCGATGATGCCAATGGCATAAGTGGTGCCAATCGGGCCGCCGGTCGGGGCGATATCAATGGTGACGTCGCCGGTCGGCTGCTGCGGCTGGGCGGGCGTCGTCGCCACATCACCCAGGTTGAAGCTGCGCGTCGCCAGCGTGGTGTCGTCGCGCTCCACGGTGACCGTATATTCACCAGGGGCGATATCGTCGGATGTCGGCACACTCAGGACGACACTGCCGTTGATGTCGGCGTTGATCTCGCGTTCAGCGAGGACATTATCACCGCTGGCGACCGTCACCGTGACGCGCTCGCCCGATTCAAGGCCGGTGGCGCTGATGAAGAGCGTGCTGCCCGGCTGCGGCTGGGCGGGCGACAGGTCCAGCGTGACGTCGCCGGGGCTGACCTGCGCCTCCGGCACCTGGGCGGCCCCGCCTTCGTCCGTCAGGACGAGCACGCTGCGGCCCAGTTCGTTATCGTTCTGGCGGACGACGATCGCGTATTCGCCGGTGTCGTCCGTATCGTTGGTGCCCAGCGTCGTCTCGAACTGGCCGCTGGCGTCTGCCTGACGCTCGACGCTGTAGACGGTCTCGCCGGTCGCCTGCAGGATGATCTCAAAGGTGAAGCTGCTGTTGGGCAGCAAACCGCTGATGCTGACGTCAAAATCCGTGCCGCGCGGTGCCTCCGCCGGTGTGATGACGATCTCCGGCGCGGGCTGCTCCACATCGCCTACGATTAGCTGGCTGCTGGCGACGGTGGCACGGCTCTCAATCTCGTTGACGACGATCTCATAAATGCCTTCGCTGGCATCCGCCGGAGTCGTGAATTCCCAGGTTGCGACGCCTTCCGCATTGGCGCGGATGGTGCCCTCAACCAGCACTTCGCGATTATCCGGATTGGTGATGCGCACGGTGAAATCAGCGAAGGGGCGCACGTTGCTCAGGGTGAGCGTCTGCGGCTCGCCGGGGTTGGCGGTGGGCGGCGACAGCGCGATTTCGCCATTACGACCGGGCGGCTCCTCAACATTAAACGTGATATCGCCCAGCAGATTGCCAGCGTCATCCAGCACGCTGAACGTATAGCTGCCCGGCGAGTTATCATCCGTAGAGAAGATTTCAAGATCAAAGCGGCCGGTGTCGGTGGCGGTCACACGGCGATTGTAGAACTCCTCGCCGGTGGCATCTTCAACGATGGTTACCGTCACGACCTGCAGCGGATCAAGGCCGCTGACGAGAATATTATAGTTGCTGCCCTGCACGGCAGACCGGGGAATAATGCGCACGTCGATCTGACCCGCGCCGGGGGGCTGTTCGCCCTGTTCCGGGGTTGCTTCTTCTTCAATCAGGGTGAGCTGACCACTGGCGACAATGCGGTTATTGGCCAGCACGTTGACAATGTAATCGCCGGGGAGATCGGTCGGCTCGCTGATGACTTCCAGCGTGAGCTGGCCGTTATCATTGGCGAAGCGCCGCGTATTGAAGACGACGCTGTTATCAGGCTGATAGATGAATTCCAGGGTGTATTCCGTACTGGGTTGCAGGCCCTCGACGGTGACGACGAAGGCATCGCCAATGGCGCCGCTATCTGGGGTGACGGTCACCTGCGGTGACGGCTGGGCCATGACCGGCCAGACAGCCCCCAGGAGCAGCGTCAGCAGCAGGCCGCACAGCAGAGCAAACTGCCGGGGCGTGCTTTGCTTCAATAGTCGCAGCATCACAGTTTCCTTTAAGTACGGGTATATCGCGCAAATCATTTTTCTATTCTACAGCATTCTAAGCCAGGTCTGCTTGGCCCAGCCTAATGAAACGCTGAAAGAATGAGGGAGGATCGGGCAACCGCCCGATGAACGCCCGGCCAAATGGCGGATTCGGATTAGGTCAGGTGGCCTAGTCTACGAAGAAGCGCCCCCGGGATGCCGCCTGCATCCGCAAGAGCCTTCACAAAAAAAACAGGGCACCACGATGGGTGCCCTGCTAAGATGACTATTCAGCAATCCGTTGTTAGTTGCCGGACTGAGTATTTTCAGCGTTATCAGACGGCAGCTCCGGCACTTCCGGCTGCGGCACTTCCGGCGGGACGAAGTCGTCTTCAATTTCCTGGAAGCTGTTGAAGTCGAAGAGGAAAGGTGAGTTCGACGGGATCAGCGCCAGCGAGACGTTATCGGCCAGGCTCTGGATGTAGGTGTACTGGATCAGGTTGGGGTTCGCGGCGATCTGCTGGCTGACCAGACGCAGCGCTTCGGCTTCCGCCTGAGCCTGGATCAGAACGGATTCCGCGCTACCACGGGCGCGCTCAATATCAGATCGGGCCAGACCTTCAGCTTCCGTCCGGCGACGTTCCGCCTCAGTACGGGCACGCTGAAGCTGCTGTTCCTCAACCTGCTTGGCTTCAATCGCGTTGATGAACTCACCCGAGAAGTTGATGTCACGGACGAGCAGGGAACTCACCTGGATGCCCTGCGGCTCCAGCAGCACGATCAGACGGTTTTCGATTTCTTGCTGCATCTCCTCACGGCCAACGCCATAGATGGCTTCCGCTTCGAAACCGGCCGCCACGTCACGGACGACGGAACGCACGGTCGGGCGGATCAGACCTTCGCGGTAGCCGCCAGGCTCGTTACTCCAGTCACGGTGAATCTCGTTGAGGGCTTCGGCCTCATTGACCAGACGGAAGATCAGCGTCAGATCGATACTGACTTCCTGACCATCCACACTACGGGCGCGGATGGCGTCGGCGCGGTTCGGGCCGGCATCTTCGCCACTTTCGCTCATGGTGTAGCTCTGCTGGCTGATCGGATACATGAACGGCTGCTGTACACCCGGGATAATGATGCTGATACCGGATTCACGCGGGCGTTCGAGATCACCCGACAGGGTATTGAAGACGACGGCGCGTTCCGTCGGCCCAACGACCAGCAGACCCTGGCTGACGATCAGCAGCAGGACGCCGACGATCAGGCCGCTGGCCGCCAGCAGAACGCCGCCGCGTACCGGACGGTTTTGTGAGGCGGCTGCCACCACCAGCGCAACCCCAGCGAAACCAACTAGGAAGGCACCGAGTGCCAGCACCTGAATTACCGAACTGATATTTGCTCCCATTTAACGCTCCTCCAAAAAAGCGACATAGTGTCCTGATGATTACGGCTGTTCTGCGCACCAGGGCGCGCATCGCAACCGGAATATCCTTAAAAATGGGTACGGGTCGGCACTGTTCGGCCAACCGCTCGTGAACAAGTGGGTTTCAGTATATCATGAGGCTGAGCCCCGGGGGATAGTAACCGGGGACGTTCCTATAGATCGTTAATGGACGCGCTCATGTTTGGCTCACTCATCGGGAACTCCTGACGCGCCGGCGACGTCTATGGTGTGAAAACCCGCGCGATGGTGTTCGCACGGCATCGCCAGACACATCACAAGGAGTCAATTCGATGCGCATACCCACTTTCTTAACCCTCTTCATCGTGCTGATGTTGGGCGCATCTGCTGCGGCCCAACCAGGCGGCGATGACGGCGTCAGCAGTGAAGACGCCGGGTTCCGTAGTTATAATACGATAGACAGCGTCAGCATAACCCCCAACTATGAGGGGGATGGCTACGAGCTGGTCATCAATACCTTCGCGGCGGATGGCTGCAACATCCCGGCAGTGGCCGAGATCATGCGACGGGGTGACGTGCTGTTCATCGATATCTTCCGCGATATGCCGATCGGCATCGCCTGCCCGATGGTGCTGCTGCCGCAGGAAGTCCGCGTGCCAGCGGATGACGACATGCTCGGCCCCGACGCAGACGGTACGCCGGTCGCGGTGATCGTCATCAATCAGTCGGTGTATGGCGTGATGCGCGACGAGGAAATCCCCACGCTGACGCCTTACAGCGCGCAGCCGCTGGCCGTCAGCCTGAGCGCAGTCCCCACACCGGAGGGCGTCGAGGTCGTGGCCGAATGGCTGCCGCCGGATGGCTGCGAAGCGCCGCTGGTGTACCGCGTGCTGCCCGTCGCCTATACGATGAATCAGTACAGCGTTGATTTTTACCGGGCGCTGCCCGCCGATGTTGACCCGGCAGCCGACTGCCCGCCTGCGCCGCGCTTCATCGCACCCAATCGCACCGTCATGCAGAGCAGCCACGATCCGCAGACAGCAGCCGACTTCCGGCTGAGCGAGCCAGCCATCTTCGGGTCGCTGCTGCGCTATGAGCCGGATTTCGCGGAGGACTTCGACATCGCCCAACTGGCCAGCCGCACCTGGATGAGCCAGCAGGTCGAGCTGGCGGATGAGGGCGTTGAGGTACTGGTGCTGGAGAGCTTCCCACCACAGATTTCCCTGCAGATGATGTGGCGCGAGGGCGGCCCCTGCCCGCTGAGCTACCACACTATCCGTACGGAGGAAACAGACGATCAGATAGCGGTCACGCTGACGCACCACGTCGCGGAGGACAGCCCCTGTGGTCGCGCGCTGTTCCCACGGGAGCTGAGTATCAATCTGGACAGCTTCACCCCGGGGAACGTGCCACAGGAACTTGAAATCGACGTCAACGGGGTGAAGCGCACCGTCGATCTGTAGCAAGCCGAGAAAATCGCGCATGAAACGGGAACAAACAGGGCGGCATCTTCGTCTATCCTATGAAGCGCAAAAGATGTCGCCCTGTTGTGCGCCTTTCGGCAGCAGGGTAAAGATGAACTTCAATAAGAGGAGCGTAGAATCCATGCGTAAAATGACGTTTTTGCTCAGTCTGGTGGCACTGATGATCGGCGTCGTGAGCGTATCTGCTCAGGAGACACCACTACCGCCATCTTCAGACGGTATCGCCGTAACCGTCTACAATCAGGGGTCGGCGCTGATTCAGGATCGGCGCACCTTCGAAATGGCGCAGGGCGTCGGCGTGGTCGATTTCACCGATGTGGCCGCCGCCATTGACCCGACTTCGGTCAGCTTCCGCAGTCTGACGGACCCGACCGGCACCGTCGTGCTGGAACAGAACTACATTTATGATCTGGTCGATAGCAGCGCGCTGCTGTCGCGATATCTGGATGAGACGATCGTCGTCACCACCGAGGACGGCACCACTTACACAGGTGAGTTGCTGAGTGGGCGCGGCGGCGAAGTCATCCTGCGGACGGAAGACGGCGAAGTGCTGGTCATCCGGCTGGATAAAGCCCGCGACATTCAGTTCCCCGCGCTGCCGGATGGCCTGATCACACGGCCCACGCTGCGCTGGCTGATCGAGAGCACTGAGGGCGGGTTCCAGCAGGTCGAGCTGACGTATCTGACTAACGGCATGAGCTGGACCGCGGATTACATCGTGCTGCTGGCGACCGATAACAGCGCGCTTGATCTGAATGGCTGGGTGACGCTCAACAATACGAGCGGCGCGGCCTATCAGGATGCGACGCTCAAGCTGATCGCTGGCGACGTCAACCGCCTGCAGCCGGAAGCCATAGAGCGGGCGATACAGATGGAAGCCGCCGACATGGCCATGGCCGCCGCCCCGGTGGAACAGCGCGAGTTCTTTGAATATCAATTGTATGAAATCCCGCGCCCGGTCACCATTGGCATGAACGAGACCAAGCAGATTGAGTTCGTGACGGGTGCCAACGTGCCCGCGACCGCCTTCTATGTCTACGACAGCTCGCCCGGGTTCTTCGGGTACAGCTACTTCATCAGCGACCAGTTCTACGGTGAGACGGGCGTAACCGATGTCGGCAACTACGTCGAATTCAACACCGATGAGAACGGCGGCCTGGGCGCTGATCTGCCAGCGGGACGTATCCGCGTCTATCAGGAAGACATTGACGGGGCCGCCCTGCTGATCGGTGAAGACAGTATCGATCACACGCCGGAGGGCGAGATGGTGCGCCTGTACCTGGGCAACGCCTTCGATCTCGTCGGTGAGCGGACGCTGGTTGACTTCCAGATTCAGGAAGGGCGCGCCATTCAGGAGACGTTTGAAATCCGGCTGCGCAACCGCAAGGACGACGACACCGTCGAAATCCGCGTGCCGGAGCGCCTGTTCCGCTGGAGCAACTGGGAGATCATCAACAGCAGTATGGAGTTCACCCAACTGGACGCCAACACGATCGAGTTCCGCCCGCAGGTCGCCCCGGGTGAAGAAGTCGTGCTGACTTACACCGTCCGTTACTCCTGGCCGCAAGACGACTAAATCAATCCGCCGGCCCGGATTACAATCCTCCGGCTGAGGCAGCATCAGAACAAAAAACGGGGCACTCATGATCGGGTGCCCCGTTTGCATTGCGATCCAGCAGGGTTATCCGGCGTAGCCCGGGCCGAAGACCGACGAGAGCACATCCGCGAGCTGTTCGCGGTCCGGGATGCGGAAGCGCTCGCCGCGCTGCGTGAAGTCGAGGGTGTTCTCGCGCTCGATAGCGCTGAAGGTGATGGCGTCTGGCGTCAGCGGGACGAGGACCAGCCCGAGCCGCAGCGCCAGATCAAGCGGCAGATCGGTCACCAGCTTGCCGCGCAGCGATGCCACCAGGTCGGGGGCCTGCGCGATCAGGTCCTGCACCACCTGCGGATCGCCCAGACGATCATAGACGGCCTCCACCACCTGAAGCTGCCGCTGACCGCGCAGGTAGTCGTTATCGCCGTGGCGCGTGCGCGCATAGCGCAGGGCGTCATAGCCGTCGAACTGCTGCGGGCCACGGTCGAGCACGAGCGGGTCGTAGCCGTAGTCCATATCCGGGAAGGCAGTATCGTTGATGGGCGTGGGCACGTCGACGGTGATGCCATCCATCGCGTCGATCAACGCGGTGAATGCGTCGAAATCAAAGATCACGAAGGCGTCGATGTACAGGCCGAAGTTATATTGCAGGACGTTCATGGCGTAGTAGGGGCCGTAGCCCGTCTGACGCCCCTCGCCGCGCAGCAGCAGCGTATTCACGCGGAAGAAGTCGTCACTCTCCGGCACGGGCAGATGCAGGTCACGCGGGATGCTGAGCACGCCGAGCGTACCTGTCTGCGGGTCGTAACTGGCGAGCATGATCGCGTCGGTGCGTGCCTCCAGGCCGAGATCAGTCTGATCCGGGCGGCGGTCGAGGCCCATAATCAGGACGGTGAAGCGCGACTGACCATCCCACAGCGGGGCGGGATACTCAGGCAGCGCGTCGTCGGTCTGGGCCAGGGTCGCTGGCACAGCGGACAGGCCCAGCAGTGCGGCGCAGACCGCGCCAACAATCAGGAACAGGGGGTAGCGTGACAATCTGAACATAGTTCCGGCTCGGTTTTGGGTATGAGTTGATGTATGCGGTCTGCGAGCATGATAGCACACTCCAGCCAGCGTCGGGGCAACGCCTGACCATCGGCCAGCCACCGGCCCGGTGCCGGTCACCTGTGGCGCGCGGGTTGCTCAGGTCGATGTAGGCCGAGATCACGTGCTTGGGTTATAATCAGTTTGCTTGTCGCTTCGCATACAGGAGGTTGTCATGACGCAGGATTCACCCGTTGCCGTATTTGAAATCAAGCAGTACATGGTCATCTTTCGCCAGTTGGAAATCCGCAGTTTTGGCGACGTTGAGGCGCGCATCCAGGGGATCGTGCGCTGCACGGGCATTCTGCCCAACAGCCACGATGAGTACCGGCTGGACGTTTACTTCCTGACGCCGGACAGCAACGTGCCCGAACCAATCATCGATCTGCCCAATCGCAGCGGCGCGATCTTCCTGCCTGCCAGCGAAATGAGTATCATCATCGATGTGCTGCGCAACGAAAAGCCGATTTACGGCCACCTGCGCGCCGACCGTCCGGAGTGGACCAGTATCACCACGGCGAACGAGCCGGTAGGCGTCGGCGACGAGGACTGAGTAACTCACACAGCAACTCACACAGCACGTTACGACATTGTCGCATAATTGGCGGATCAACCCGAAAACATTACGTTTCAATGCTGCGACTCGTCCTATACTATGCTATATGGTAGATCACGAAGAGGTTGAACGATGCCGCAGCGGATCCTTTGCATCGAGGACAATCCCCAGAATATGCGACTGGTAAGGAAAATCCTCAAGTTCCAGGGATATGAGGTCTATGAGGCTGAAGATGGCCTGACCGGGGTGAGCATGGCACTCGACCTGGTGCCAGACCTGATCCTTATGGACATCAACCTGCCGGACATCGACGGCCTGGAAGCAACGCGCCGGATTAAAGCCGAGCCAAGCATGGCGGGCATCCCCATCGTCGCGCTGACAGCCAACGCCATGTACGGCGATGAGGAACGCATTCTGGCGTCAGGCTGCGACGGCTATATCTCCAAACCCGTGAGCAAATCCGTCCTGCTGGAAGAAGTCGCGCAGATTTTGCAGCAGCACGCCCGGAGCTAAACCACGGCCCGGCGCGGGATAATTGAGCGGCAGCTAACAACATCACAGGTGATCCCACAAGGAGCGTATTGCGAAATGCGTCAGCGCATTTTGTACGTCGAAGACAACCCACAAAATATGGAGCTCGTCAGCCGTATACTGCGGCATGTCGGCGGCTACGAAGTACTGGGGGCGATCAATGGCCTGAGTGGTGTCGCCATGGCCGCAAAAGAATCGCCCGATCTGATCCTGATGGACATCAATCTGCCTGATATCAGCGGCCTTGAGGCGACGACACGCATCAAGGCGCAGCCGCATCTGGCGCGCGTGCCGGTGGTCGCCTTCACCGCCGATACCGGTCTGGCCGATCGCCAGCACTATCTGGATGCAGGCTGCGACGGCTACATGACAAAACCCGTCAGCGCGACGTCGCTGCTGAGCATCGTGCGCGAGTATCTGTAAACGAGAACGTTGTGTTGCTCGGATAAAACCCGCAGTCGCAATCTACCATCACCCATAAAAACCGTGGGGCCGACAATCTGCAGCAGTCGGCCCCACTTACGCTTGGGACAATCAGGGACTTGCGGTACCACTCATGGCGTGCCCAGGGCGGGCACGTGCGGCACTCAGCGTTTGATGAGCGTCCGCAGACGTTGAATGGTCGGGTTAATGGCGATGAAGTTCCCCACGGTGCTGTGTTCCGCACGGTGGATGTTACGGACGATGGCCTCTGCCCGGTCAAAAGCGATGCCATCGGCGATGAGCGTTTCGACAATATCGGCATCACTGAGGCCGCGCTGCCGAAGACTGGCCGCATAGCCGTAAATCTGATCGAGCTGGTTCACCTGTAGCTGTGTCACCATCTGGCGTCACCTTGAATATTGCGAAATGTTAACTACATTATACGCGCAAGTTCGCTGAAATAGAATTAAGCCCGCATTCGTTTTATTGAGGCTCTTAATTCTTTGAGCAGGCAAGCCGCAAACACGACCCGTGACTTTTAATGCGGCCTGCCTATACTTCTGCCTGCCTATCAAATAAGCATCCTGAGATGCAAAACGGCACTGCCGAGGGTGACATGACGAACATAATAAAATCTGACCGGCGCGGCCTCATCAAGGAGGTCTGGGTGTATGTGCAGTTATCGATTGGGGCGCTGCTGGGCGCGCTTTCAGTAGTGGTATTTCTGGTTCCTGTGGACGTCGCACCGCAGGGGATCACTGGCGTGGCGACCTTCTTTCAGGAGTTGTTCGGGGTGCCGCCGATTGGCCTGGGCGTCATCCTGCTGAACATCCCGATACAGTATCTGGGGTATCGTATGCTGCCGGGCGGCTGGCAGATGATCGCCCGGTCAATCTTCGTGATCGTGCTGTACGCGGTATTGATCGACGTGCTGACGCCGATGGTCCCGGCGGGCGGCTTCAGCCAGGATCGCATGCTGAATGCCCTGTTTGGCGGCATCGTCGGCGGGATTTCGGGCGGCATCGTCTATCGGACGGGCGCGACCTTCGGCGGCACGTCGACGCTGGCGATGATCCTGAGATTTCGTACCGGCGTACCGATGAGCACGACCTTTCTTTATACCGATACGGCAATCGTCATCGTGGCCGGGCTGATTTACGGCGTCGAGGGCGCGCTGTATGCAATGGTGGTGCTGTTCCTGGGCGGTATCGCCAGCGATTACGTCATGGAAGGCCCCGCCGTCATCCGCACGGCGATCATCGTCACCGATAAGCCGCAGGACGTTTCGCGGGTCATCCTCAGCGATCTGCACCGGGGCGTGACGAGCTGGGATGTCACCGGCATGTACAGCGGCCGTCAGCGCGGCATGCTGTTCGTGACGATCTCGCGCTCGCAGGTGCCGGACCTGCGGCGGCTGGTCGAAGCGGCGGATGAAACCGCGTTTATTGTCATCGGGCACGGGCACAACGCCTACGGCCAGGGGTTCCGGCGGCGGCAGACGGATAAGCTCGCTTAATCTAATCTAACGCGGCATTACGGGCAGGTTTACATTGTTCATATACTCCGGGGCTATCATGAGAGCATCCAGCTAACGATGTCTTTAACCGAAAGGGGGACTCGATGTCACAACTGGATGCGACTGCCGTTCGTCAGACGCTGGCGGGTTTTGGCAGCAATACACTCACACTTTATCTCGATATCAACCCGGCAGCTTCTGTCAACCAGGGCACGCGACCTGCCTGGAAGATCTGGACGAAGAATGCCATCAAGGAAATTGACGCCGCCGTGGATGAATCACAGCGCGCCGATTGGGAGCAGGTCCACGCACGTCTGGACGATTTCCTGGATAACTATTCAGCGCAGGGGCGCAGCCTGGCCCTCTTCGTCGGCCCGGACGATATGGCATCGTATACGCTGCCAATCACGATGGAGCCTCGCTCCTCCTTTGGTCCGCCACTGGTGACCCCACTGCTGTGGGCACTGGAGGAATACGCTCGCTATATGATCGTCATGATCGACCGCGAGAAAGTCCGCCTGCTGACGGCATCGCTTAATCAGCCGGAGACGGACGAGAAAATGCACTTTGAGCTGGATGACTACGACTTCGCAGAGCGCCCGCAGATGCCGCCGACATCCGGTCAACCGGGTGAGATGCTGCGTAAGGGCAACATGCGCGAAGCCTACGAAGACATGATCGACGCGCACCGGCAGCGCTTCTTCCGGGATGCCGCCGAGCGCGTGATGGAAGTCGCCGAAGCGCGGGACGTACACGGTATGGTCCTGGGCGGCAACGAAGAAGCAGCGCATCACCTGCGCGAACTGCTGCATGTGGAATTTCGCCCGCTGGTGATCGATGTACAGCCGATCCCGCAACATCTGGCGGATCACGCCGTTCTCAAGCAGGTGCAGCCGGCCTTCCTGAAGCACGAGCGCGCAAAAGAAAACGAGATGGTCGATCGCGTGCTGGACGTCGCCCATGCCGGCGGCAAAGCAACTATCGGCATGACCGCCGTCGAGCGCGCCCTGGATGAGCAGCGCGTCGAAATGCTGCTGCTGCCCTTCCCGGTCGATAATGCGACGGACGCGCTGGCCTACAAAGCGCTGCGCAACAACGCCAAAATCGAGCTGGTCGGTGGCGAAGCCGCGCAGAAGCTCACTGAGGCGGGCGGCGTCGCGGCCAACCTGTACTACGAGCTGCCTACCAGCTAAATGATCGCATCACTGAATTCGCCCCTGGTTTAGTAAGGCCAGGGGCGAATTTGCTTTCTTTATAAGAAGGTGCGCGGACTGCCCCCACGTGCAGCATACATCGAGCGTGTAAACTAAAGATGTACATCGAGCGTGGGGTGAGCGTCTCTTGCCCGCCGCCCGCGCCCGGCGATAATAGCCATAGGCAGGATAGCCACAGGCAGGGACGCGCCAGCGCGTGCCTGCTCTCGATCGGGCAGGAAGGGCCTCCTATGGATTTCGGTCAGAGTCTGGGATACATCTTTGAAGATAAAGACGTCGTCTCCAAACTGGTGACGCTGGCGTTCTTCATGGCGCTGGCCACGATTCCTCTGGCCGGGCTGCCAGCGCTGGCGATCGCCCTGGGTTACATGCTGGAGATCGTCGCAGCGGTGCGAAACAGCGCGCCGCGTCCGCTGCCGGAGTGGGTGCGCGTATCCGACAAACTGCGCGCCGGGGCGATCCTGATGCTGGCGTGGTTTGGCTATCATCTGCCACTGCTGCTGCTGAATGTCGGCCTGAGTGGGATCATTGGGCTGGTGGGGGGCGGCTTCCTGGGCGAGACGACGGCTTTCGTCGCGCTGTGCTGCCTTGCCCCGCTCAACCTGATCTACCTGCTGTTCATGTGGCCGCTGCTGGCTGCTGCCGCCGTCGAGTTCAGTGAAACTGGCGACGCGGGCATCTTCATGCAGTTAGGGGCGCTGTGGTGGCGCATCCGCCGCCACCCGGAAGCAACGGTGCAGTGGCTCATCCTGACGGCGATCGCTAACGTGCTGCTGGCACTGCTGGTCCTGATCCCGTGTCTGGGCTGGCTGGCGCTGATCGCCTTCGCGCTGCCGTGGCAGGGGCATCTGCTGGGGCAGTATGGGCGTCTGCTGGCGATCAAGCCGCCACGCAAGACGCGCGCCCCGCGCTAAAGACGCCCTCAGGACTATCACAGCGAGTAACCTTAGAAGGCAATCTTACGAGCAAGCCAATCCGTTAAGCCACGCTCAGCGACCGATGCCGCGTATGATCTTCTTGATGCGGCTGGACAGCACCGGGTCGGAAGCGACTTCGTCAGCGATTTTGTTGCAGCCGTGCAGCACGGTCGTGTGATTGCGCCCGCCGAAGGCATCCCCGATCTGAGTCAGCGAGTATTCCGTCAGTTCGCGTGCGATATACATGCCGATCTGTCGGGCGCGATTGATGCGTCCGGTGCGGCGCTTACCTGTGAGGTCGTCGGCATACAGGCCGTGATGCCGTGCGGTCGCATCAACGATGGCTTCCAGCGTGACCCGCTCGCGCGGGGCGCGGAAGTTCTCGACGGTCTGCTGGGCCGCCTGATACGAAACGGGCACCCCGGCGTGCAGCGTGCGCGCGGCAATCTGGTTGAAGATACCTTCCAGTTCGCGGACGTTGTTGGGCGCTTTATGCGCGATCATATCCAGCACGTCGCGGGGTACGTCGATATTGCGCTCGTGGGCCCACATCTGCAGGATGGCGATACGTGTCTCGTATTCTGGCGGCTGAATATCGGCCACCAGCCCACCCTGGAAGCGTGAGCGCAACCGGTCTTCGAGCGTGGCCATTTCGCGCGGGTGACGGTCGCTGGCGAGGACGATCTGCTTATTGAAGTTCACCAGCGCGTTGAAGGTGTGGAAGAACTCCTCCTGCGTGGATTCCTTACCGCCGATGAACTGAATATCATCGACGAGCAGCACGTCAACTGTGCGATATTTCTCGCGGAACATGGCCGTCGTGCGGCTGCGTATGGCGTCGATCAGATCGTTGGTGAAGATCTCCGACGGGATGTAGACCGTCTTCAGGCCGCGCTCCAGACACATATGAGCGATGGCCTGCAGCAGATGCGTCTTGCCCAGGCCGACCCCGCCGTACACCAGGAACGGGTTATACACAGTCGCCGGATACTCCGCGACGGCCAGCGATGCTTCATACACCATGCTGTTGACGCGGCTGCTGATGAAGCGGTCGAGCGTATAGCGCGGGTTGAGTTCGCTCTCTGGCAGGTCGGGGCGGCGCGGCGGCAGGATCGCCGTGTGCAGCGGCTCCGGCTCGATAGTCGGCTGCTGAGCCAGCAGGCGGAACAGCGGCATATCAGCCACGTCCGGCTCCGCGCTCTCGGTCGGTTGGGGCGCGATGGCGGCCTGCGGCTGCTGCTGTGCTTTGTAGACGACGAACCGGAGTTCGCAGTCATCGCCGGCTACATCGCTGACGACGCGGCGCAGATTGCGATAGAGCCGGTGCTGCAGCATATCGCGGGCGTAGTCGTTGGGGACACCGATGACGTAAACGCCGCCCGCACTGGCACCCCTGGGGCCAGCACCTCCTTCATGCTCAAGGAACACGGCAGCGCGCAGCCACGTTTCAAAGCTGGCGCGGTCGAGTTGGAGTTCCAATTGATGATAGGCAGCATTCCAAACATCTTCGGGCTTCACTGGACTAAACTTTCTTCACTGAGATCGACTGGGCCGCAGCCCCCGATAATAGACAAAGAGAACCCGGCGGGCGGCAAAGGCCACACCCGGTACACGACATGGTAACGGTATGCGATTGACTCGGGATGATACCCGTCGGGATAAGCCCCGGTGCGGACCGTAATCAGATGGGGTGTAACCTGACTACGCGCTCCTGCGATGTCGTCGTCAATGCTTGCGTCCGAGGTTGCGTGGTACAGATAAGTATAGCCTAAGTTGGTCAGCGCCTCAATAAGGGTGAGGCCCTAAGCTGAAAATTTTAAGGTTGGGATAAGTAGGTGTTTGAGTTTTAAAAAAGACACAAACGCGTTCGTTCCGCAAAGCGCATTAAGACGCCCACTAATTGGGATAAACACACTTTGACCGGCCTAAACGCCCGATATTTCCCAAATATCGCAAGTAAGTTGCAAAAGGCATGACAAATGTGACTTGCGGCAAAGGGCCTTATTTTTTTAACATTGGGATAAGTTCTCGGATTTTTGCGCTTTAGAGCGAAAAATTTGGGAAAAACAGGCTGCTACCGGCAGCGTTGGAGGGAGAATTTCGAGCAGCATCTTCGGGCCAGCCCCTTGGTCTTCGAAATGTTGCTTAATTGAAATTCGTTCACTTTCATGAGTAGAATAAGACAAGATAAGATTTCTCACAATCTCTGTAACTGAGGTGACACAGGGACTTCGAAGTCATCAAGCCTAAAATAGATGAGGTTATCATCATGAATGACGCCCACCATTATACCGTCCACGAAGAGTTCTCCGACCCCAATAGTCCGGACCTCATCAAGGTGTCTGCGCGGTCGCGCTCCACAGCAGTTGCCGGCGCGATCGCAGGGGTTATCCGTCAGTTCAATATGGCGGAAGTACAAGCGATCGGCGCGGGTGCAGTCAATCAGGCTGTGAAGGCGCTGGCGATCGCACGTGGTTATCTTGAGCGCGACGAGATTGATATCGTCTGCACACCGTATTTTACCGAAGTGGACATTGACGGTCACGAACGCACCGCCGTGCGATTCCGTGTTGAGGCGCGCGAAATGCGCTGATGTGCCAGGCCATCGCTTGCGCATGACTGATTGCATCATCACCGCCTGAACTGAACCGACACTGCCCTTTTAAATTCTAATACTACCGGAAAGCGGCCGAGCCAGGGCGGCCGACCGGCATCTCCCAAGCACACCCCCAAGCTTGAATATTCTGCCGTCTGATACACAACCTTCACTATCATCAACCTCTAAGCTGATACCACCTACAGCATTTGTCAATCTGATGCGAATACGGCGACGTTGTCTCTGTATAAGTTGCCAGCTTTTGGCTGATAGTTGCCGCTGTAGACAGCTCGTGAGGCGTCCTTTGTGATGAGTTGACAAAAAGCGCCGCGTTTTTTCGCGCAAACTAGCCGGAGTCGACAGATTCCCTTGTGCATATAATCACCAATCGTGAGCGCTTTTTAGCGATAATCTACAATCTAACCTGACATTAAGGTCAATCGCGGAAGCGGCCACCTATCGGCCTTAACCAAATCAATCATGCGGGAGTCGAACCCCTATGTCGTACATGCTGCCCCCGGAAGCGAAAGAATCGCCCGAGGCCCTGGTCAAGTGGGCCAAAGATAATGGCATTGAAGAACTCGACCTGCGCTTTGTCGATATTCGCGGTATTGCTCAGCACTTCAGCATGCCGATGTCGATGGTTGACGCAGACGACTTTGAAGCGGGCTTCGGCTTTGATGGCTCGAGCGTGCGTGGCTTCCAGACGATTAACGTTTCGGACATGATCCTGAAGGCCGATATCAGCACGGCTTATCTCGATCCTTTCTTCAAGCTGCCGACGCTGGCTATCAAGTGCGATGTCTTCGATCCGATCTCGCTGGAGCCTTACGCCAATGACCCGCGCGGCTTCGCCCGTCGTGCTGAGGCGTATCTGGCGGAAAGTGGCATCGGTGATGTGGCTTACTTCGGCCCTGAGGCGGAGTTCTTCCTCTTCAGCAACGTTATGTATGATGTCACCGCCAACAAGAGCTACTACGAAGTCGACAGTCACGAGGGCTTCTGGAATACCGCCAGCCCCGACCCGGCAATGAACTACCTCAACCGCATCAAGGAAGGCTACTTCCCGCTGCCGCCGCTGGATAAGACGCAGGACGTCCGCGCCGATATGGTCATGACAATGCGTCAGGCGGGCATCCCGATTGAAGTGCACCACCACGAAGTTGGTGGCGCTGGCCAGGGCGAGATCGACATGCGCTTCGATAGCCTGCTGCGCATGTGTGATAAGCTGATCGACTATAAGTACATCGTCAAGAATGTGGCGGCCAAATACGGCCTGATCGCCACCTTCATGCCCAAGCCGCTCTTCGAAGACAACGGCAGCGGTATGCACGTACACCAGTCAATCTGGAAAGATGGCAAGCCGCTGTTCGGTGGCGACAAGTACGCCGACCTGAGCCAGACCGCGCTGTGGTACATCGGCGGCATCCTGAAGCACGCCCGCGCCCTGATCGCCCTGACCAACCCGACGACCAACAGCTACCGTCGTCTGGTGCCGGGCTACGAAGCACCGGTCAACCTGGTGTACAGCGCACGTAACCGCTCCGCCGCGATCCGCATCCCGATGTACAGCAGCAACCCGAAAGCCAAGCGCATCGAAACGCGCTTCCCTGATCCGACAGCGAACCCCTATCTGGCGCTGCCGGCGCTGCTGATGGCAGGTCTGGACGGCATCAAGAACCAGATCGACCCGGGCGACCCGCTCTACGATGTCGATCTGTACGAAGAAGAAATGGAAACCCCAACCACGCCGCGCAACCTGCACGAAGCGCTGGAAGCGCTGGCCGCTGATCATGACTTCCTGCTGGAAGGTGGCGTCTTCTCGAAGGAATACCTGGAGATGTACATCGACTACAAGAAGGTCAACGAAGCCGATCCGGTCTCCATGCGGCCGCACCCGTATGAATTCAAGCTGTACCTGGATTTCTAAAATCCCAGTGTGTTGTTGACAGGCGTCCTGAGGATGCCAAACCTGTTTCTCCTCCTCCTGTGATGCGTAAGGGGCCGCTCAATCAGCGGCCTCTTGCGTTTTCAGGCGGTAGCGTCAGGGTCGGTCTGCATCTTTGCTGAGGGCGCGCATCAATACCATGCCGGCCATCATCAGGTAAAACATCACCAGAAAGCCGCCAATGCTGAACAGCACCACAGCGGTAACCAGGCCCTGCCGCTTGCGGATATTCTCCGCGTCGACTTCGCGTTCGTTCGCCTTCATGATGGTTCCTCCCCCATATCAACCCGTATACGGACCTGCTCTCAGCGTATGCCGAACGACCTGCGCTGGCTAGCTGACATTGCTCCTGATCGGACTGCACGGGCCGCTGAGGGCGCAAAAAACAGAGTGCGTCACCGGCCCGCCTGGGGTATCCTGACATTATCGTATCCGCTATCGCATCCGCTATCGTATCCGCACGCAGGGAGCCAACCCCATGACGCAAGCCGATAAATCGCGCAACACGCCGGTTGACGCCCGGGCCACGCCCGACGATGACAGTCCGGATGCACGCGTGCGGGCGATCTGCGCCTATATCGACGCCAACCTCGATGCTGATCTCAGCCTGGAGGCACTCGCGCAGCGCTTCTACCTGAGTCCCTATTATTTACAGCGGACGTTCAAGCGGCTGATGGGCATCTCACCGCGCCAGTACGCCGAAGCGCGCCGCATGGCCCGCCTCAAGGATGGGCTGCGCACCGGCCAGAGCGTGACGCAGGCGATCTATGCTGCCGGCTTCAACGCCAGCAGCCGCGTCTACGAACGGGCTGATACCCATCTCGGCATGACGCCAACAGCCTATCAGCAGGAAGGCGCGGCGATGACGATCGTCTACAGCGTGGTGGATTGTCCGCTCGGGCGGCTGCTGGTCGCCGCGACGGAACGGGGCATCTGTCGGCTGGATATGCGCCGGAGTGACGAAACGCTCAGTCAGCGGCTGCATGTGGAATTCACGCAGGCGCATATTGTGCGCGACGACGAGGCCCTGCACGAGATGGTGCAGCAGATACTGGCACATCTTGAAGGCTGGCAGCCGCACCTCAATCTGCCGCTCGACATCCGCGTGACGGCGTTTCAGCAGCGCGTGCTGGATGAGCTGCGGCGCATCCCCTACGGCGAAACGCGCAGTTACAAGCAAATCGCGGAGGCCATCGGCAGTCCACGAGCAGCCCGGGCGGTCGGCAATGCCTGTAACCGCAACCCCGTGCCGATTGTGATCCCCTGCCATCGCGTCGTTCACAGCGACGGCAGCATCACCGGCTACGCTTTCGGCCCTGAGGTCAAGAAGCAACTGCTCGATACCGAAGAAGCGCACAAGCCGCCTTCAGAAGAGGGGTAACACTGTAGCTATACAGCGAGCACGCAACTGCTCACAGATCAGGATCGAGGGCGGCAGCCCAGACGCGGACAGTCGCGTGATGGATCGTCCACGCCGTCCAGACGCTGTGCGCCCAGGCGGTCACGCGCTCGATATGCTCGTTGGCGTCGCGGGCCTGATGCACATGGACGATCGTCAGCCGACCGGGGTCTTCGGGCGGGGTCAGCCAGCTAAAGCGCCCCTTCTCTTTGGCACCGGTCTGCCGCACCCTGATGACCTGCATCGGGCTGGCACCCATCTCTAATTGCAGATACAGGCTGATCAGATGCAGGGCGACCGACTGCATAGTCTGTGAACCAGGCTTGCCGGGATGCTGCGCTGCGTACGCATCCACAGTGAGCTGATGAACGCTGCCGTAGCGAACGTCGCTGTACTCACGGGCGAGCACTTCGCTGTAGACGGCCCAGCAGCCCGGCGAGGCACCGAGGTAACGATGACCGCCTGAATCAACATCCGGCAAACGGGCACCGCAGCCGATACAGGTAATCAAATTGTCTGGCGCGTTGTCGGCCATGATCCCCCCTCGTGATATGTGAATGTGGGTATCGTGTTGGTGCTATTTCACGCGCATATCGTACCAGCAGGGTACATCCAGCGCCTCGGCCATGTAAAGGCCAATGGTCTGCAGGTGGCTGAAGGCCGTCTCACGCCGCAGCGGAACCAGCGCGTCCTTTTTGCGCGGCGGCTTTTCCGACGGGATGGGTGCACGATCGTTGGATTCCGACGCGGATTGCTGCAGCACAAATCGAAACTGCTTCTCGCCCAGGTGGACGTTGATCTCACCGTGTTCGATGTTCGGGTCGTCCTGACGGCGCTTGACCAGCTCCGAAACGTAGATTGCGCGCATGTCGTCGCCGGTCAGATACCAGCGCTGCCGCGCCCCGCGCCAACCACTCAGGCTGCGGCGGACCGGATCAACGATGATCGTGTTGACGCCGGAAAGCCCCCGGTACAGGTTCCACAGTACGAGGATCGCCAGCAGCACCGCCGTTCCCAGGCCAACATAGGGCAGCACCTGCGGATTCGGCAGCAGCGTGCCCGCGTTGGGCAGGGCGATTTCGCTGGTGAGCGTCGCAATCGAGAGCACGAGGTATATCACCATCCAGAAGACGTACCACAGCGCACGGAATACATGCTGACGCAGCCACACACCTGAACGAGTCAGCACCAGTTGATCTGGCTCGACAGGAGCGCCTTTCGCGCTCTCCCCGGCAGAGCTGATGCGCTCCATGCGCCACAGACCCGCCTTGATCGGCAGATGCGGCAGCTCGACGGTTGGCGGGGCTGGTGTCGGCTGCGTGGTGGGGACCGATCGCCGGGGCGGCACCAGTACGAAGGGCACGCGCAGCACGTCGGCCAGGGCCTGGCCCGCCTCACGGATCAGCGCATCGAATACAGATTGATCAGGGTCGGGCCAGTGGGCCAGCTCGCACCAGCGACTGCCCCGCTGCTCTGAGAGCGGCGGCCCGATGATCACGCCCAGATGCCAGGATTCATCCCGCGCCTGCCAGCCAGCGACCACCTGCACCACCAGCGCACGCGGCAGATACCCCTCTTCCGGCAGGCGGCGGCTGCGGGCGAACTTCTCGCTGTAGCGCAGTCCATCCGGGGAGGCTTTCATTATTGTCTGGCCGTCAGCGCGGTTGAGCTGCCACGTGGTCTGATCGAAGTCGATTATCGCATTGCCAGCAGCGGCGATCTGGGTCATGATGCTCTCTGCGTGGTTTGACAGAAACTTGGCCGGTATTATTGCAGATTTAACGGCGCTTGTGCAGGCACGAATGAGGGATTGCAATATCCCTCGTAAAGTGGACACACAGGGCAGGAGACCCCCCGCCCTGTTATATTCAGCAGCAGGCTACAGGCTCAGGCCACGCTGGCGGAACTTATGGGCGACCTGCGCCTGGATGTCCTGCATGTTCAGGGCGAACAGCGGGAACGCCAGCCAGCCACCCATGAAGCCAAACAGGAAGCCCGTCGCAATGCGGAAACCAGGCAGCGTCTCGCGGGCGGGCCACCACTCAAAGGGTGGGTAGCTCATCAACTGGCTGAGGCCATCCAGTGCGATCGGGCCAGCACCCATCACCACGAACCAGAAGAACGGCAGCGGGCGCAGACGACGGTAGATCGGCGGGCGCGTGTAGATGATCAGGAAGATCAGCATCCCCGCATAAATGCTGACGTCGCGCTGACAGACGGCGGTCTTGTAGCCCATCTGCGGGTTGCCGGTATGCGCCTTGCTGGCAAGCTGCATCACGAGCGTGAAATCAGCAATATCCGCTGCGGTGACCTCACGCTCCAGCGGGCGACCATACAACGCCTCGAAGGTATCCGCATAGGCGCGGGCGTAGCTCGGGTCGTTGGCGACGGCTTCCTCAAAGGGCACCCAGTCCGTCCCGGCGACCTCACGCGGGTAGACGGGCTGATCCCCGAACAGATACAGCGAGCGAAAACCGAACTGATGGCACATCGGGAAGTAGAGCGTATACACCACGCGGGCGGCATCCGGCAGGCCGACGGCCATCAGCACAGGGGCGATGAACACCCCGGCGACCAGCAGGCTCAGCAAACCGATGAAGATGCGATGCCAGTGTTTGGCGAAACGGTACAGCAGGCGATTAAGCGCCAGGCCGATACGATTGGGGCTGCGCCCCGGATCAGCACCCGGGCGCGCGTTATCTGCATTGGACATGAGCGGCCTTCACATCAGGCGGTAGTTGGTTCGGTATGGATGGTAACACGAGTGAGGCCATCCAGGGAAGCGCGCAGCAGCGTTTCTGCGTCTTCGGCGAGGTCATGAGCCGCCTCAAGCGAGATGTTCGCGGGGAGACCGGCATGCAGCACCAGCGCATAACCGGCTTCGGTAGGCCGGGCGCAGATATCGTGCCAGTCGACGCGGTCATAAGCGCGGCGCAGCAGATCCCCGGCGCGGTGCGCCAGGGCGTCGGCCTGGGCCTGATGTGTGCGCCGCTGCGGGTCGCTCTCGCTGACTTGGCCGGCGGTCATCGGCTCAATATGGGTGACGACGCGATCAATATGCGGCAGATCGCGCTGAAGACGCGCCTCAAGGTCGCTGACGCGGGCGTGTGCCTGGGCGAGCGTCGTACCGGCGGGGACTTCCACGTGCAGTTCGAGCAGGGTGCCCTGGCTATCCTGGCCGAGCAGGACTTCATGCGTCGTCAGGCCGAGCGTATCGGCATGAGCGCGGGCCGCCAGCGCCGGATCAGCCGGTGCGTCGGCATCCGCGCTGAAGCGTACCGCCACTTCGTTAAGCCCCTGAAAATGACTGCGCAGCCGCCCCCGGATCGTTTCCGCGATGCGCGTGCCCTGTTCGGCGGTCATATGGGGTGTGACGATCACGTCCAGATCGACGCTGGCGGCATCGGCAGTGCCCCGGCTGCGGACGCGCCGCACGGCCTGCACCGCAGGCAGCCCCCCAGGGAGATCAGCCAGGGCGGCGGCCAGGTCCTGCGGGGCATAGGGTGCCGTATCGACGAGGACGCGGCCCGTCTCGCGGACGATCTGTAAGGCGGCGCGGACGATCAGCAGGATGACGATCAGCGCGGCGATGACGTCAATCCAGACCTGCCCGGTGAGCACGACCAGCACGCTGCTGATGATGACGGAGAGCGTCACAAATACGTCGGCGCGGGTGTTGCGGGCATCCGCCAGCAAAATTTCGCTGCGCAAGCGTCGGCCCTGGGCCGTCTGGTAGCGGCTGACGAACACGTTCACGACCAGAGTCAGCCCCAGTATGACCAGAACCGGCGGCGTAATATCCGGCGCGATCTGCGACTGCCAGCGATCAAGTGCGGCCTGGGCGACTTCCCAGGCGGTCAGCAGCAGCAGCCCCCCGATCAGCAGCGCGGCCATCGTCTCGAAGCGGCGGTGGCCGTAGGGGTGTTCGTCATCGGGCGGTTTGGCGGCGTAGTGATTGGCGATCAGACCGGCCACGTTGCCGGCACCATCCGCGACGGAGTGAAAGCCATCCGCAGTGATGGCCAGCGCACCGGTCAGCAGGCCGAGGACGATCTTGCCCACAGCAACCGCCATATTCAGGATGAGCGTCAGCCAGAGGACACGTCCCACCTGGGCGCGAACATCGGCTGTGGAGTTTCTGCCTGCGATCATGGCTGTGTATTCCCGTAAATCGATTGTTCCATGCTCAGTTTAAGCGTATGGCATAGTTATCGCTTAAGGCAACTGTATATCCGACCATTAGGTCGGTCGTAGACCGCGTTTAGGGGCGCAAAAAAGCCCACTCAGGGTGGGCTAAGTTTGGTCCGGGATGGGGGCGCGACTCAGACGCGGGCGAGCGACATCAGGGGCGCGAGATATTCTTCGGGCGTGCCAGGTTTCATCAGGATGCCGCCCGCCTGCACGTCACTGAACGTGTAGAAGGCAGTCACCTGGGTGTTAAAATCCGCCTGCACCGCTGAGTCGATCGCCGCCGCATCTGCATAGGTAGCGACGACGAAAGTCTCGTCATTGAAGCCGACGAAATCATTCGGGGTGCCTTCGCGCGCGATGACGGCCCGCAGCACCCGCGCAGCATGAAAGAGCACATCCGCGGAGGCCATGAAGCTGTAATGCTCCTGATAGGCTTCGAAGCCGCGCAGTTCAAAGCGCAGTTCGACCGCGCCCGCCTGGATGTGACGTTTCATCTCCTCAGCGACGAGGGGACCGGTTGGCAGGCCGGTGCGCGTCTCGTGCAGGTTTTCGCGGGTTGCCCGCCGGATACTGCCATCGACGCGCAGCCGCAGTTCTTCGATGTCGAAGGGCTTGGTGATGTAATCATCCGCGCCCAGTTCCAGGCCGCGGACTTTGCTGGCGCGTTCGTCACGCTGCGTCAGGAAGAGCGTCGGGATATAGCGCGTCAGCGAGTACTGACGCAGCCGGGCGCAAACGTCGTAGCCGTCCATATCCGGCAGCATGACGTCCAGCAGAATCAGGTTCGGGAAGGCGCTGCGGGCCAGCTCTATGCCTTCCGTGCCATTATCGGCGTGCTGCACGGTGTAATTGATGGAGCCAAAATAAGTGGTGAGCATCTCAGCGACATCGTAATCGTCTTCGATCAGCAGCAGGCGCGGCTGGCTCATAGCATTCTCCTGAGATCGCCTGGCGAGTGGCAGTATGGTCAGGTTCGGTGGCGGATAGGCGCGATCACCCGGGTGACGCTATGCGGAGCCATCGCCCAGCACCGGCGCGACTTTGAACTGGTCATCCTGCGACTGGGGCGCATTGGCGATGACCTGCTCCGGGTCTAGCGGGGCCTGGGGCACGTCGGGCCGCATGACGTTGCTCAATGGCAGCACCGATGCGATCGCATCGATTTCGGATGTATCGACTTCCTGCAAGCGCGTGAAGTACGCCAGAATTGCGGAGATCTGCTCCGCATAGAGGGCGACCTCTTCTTCGCTGATCTCCAGGCGGGCCAGGTCAGCAATAGCGCGGACTTCCTCGTGGCTTAGCTGGGTTTTGGGTTGCGATTCAGCCATAAGAGCGTACTCTCATCCGGTGTTTGTCTGTAATTTAGCGGATTATAGCATATCGTTTGGGCGTGATTGACTTGAAAAAAGGTGACAGTCTGTTAACAAACGGGCTGCGTTCCGGCGAGATCTGCGGTGCCTCAAACGAAATGCTGCACACAAACGCGCAAAGCGCGCAAATCAGCGGTAATACAGACGGAATGCGCCAGCAGCGCCCGCAAATCACAGCAACCTATAGTCCCCGTATCGCGCTGATCGGGCTATACTAGGGCAGTATTCAACCAGATGAAACAAAACAGCTCGTAGCGTTCCAGATGGAGCCTGAAGTTATGAAGCGTCTGTCGACACTCTTCGGTGCCTGCGCGCTGGCCCTGCTGATCAGCAGCCTGGCCGCGTGTGCCAGTGGGCCGACCCTGCAAAACGCCAGCCCGAGTACGCCTCTGGCCGATCTGCCGGTAAACGCCGTCGGCGATGCGCCGCAGTTCCAGGTGATGACGCCTGTCCCGCAGGAGGTCATCGGCGCAGCGGATGCCGAGTATCTGCTGCTGACCAATCTGTATGAACGATCGACGATGTCGGTCGTCAACATCGAAGCAGAGATGGAAGACGAAGGCATCTTCAGCGAGATGAGCCGTGGCTCCGGCTTCATCTATGATGAGCAGGGACACATCATCACCAACGCGCACGTCGTGCGCGACGCGCAGGACATCCGCGTGACGTTCAACAACGGCTTCGTGACCTCGGCAGCGCTGGTCGGCGCGGATAGCTACAGCGATGTGGCGGTCATTCGCGTTGGCGTGGAGCCGGAACGCCTGCACCCGCTGCCACTGGCTGACAGCGACACCGTGCGCGTCGGGCAGCGAGCGATCGCTATCGGCAACCCCTTCGGCCTGAACAGCAGCATGTCCGCCGGGATCGTCAGCGGCCTGGGCCGCACGCTCGATTCCGCCGCGCTGATTGATGTGGATGCTGTGCCGGCCTTCAACAATCCATCGATCATCCAGACGGATACACCGATTAACCCCGGCAACAGCGGCGGCCCGCTGCTCAACAGCCAGGGTGAGGTGATCGGCGTGAACACCGCCATACGCAGTGAGAGCGGCGTGTTTCAGGGGGTGGGCTTCGCAGTGCCGTCGAACACGCTGCGGCGCGTCGTGCCAGAACTCATCGCCAGGGGACAGGTTGATTACGCCTACCTGGGCATCAGCGTCGCGCGGATCAGCACCGGGGCACTGGCCGAACCTCTGGATCTGCCGCTGGAAGAAGGCGTGCTGATCGACGCCGTGACGCCCGATTCCCCGGCCAGCGATGCGGGCCTGCGCGGTGGCAATCAGCCGAGGGAGGTACGCGGGATTTCCGTATGTGCTGGCGGCGATCTGATCGTTGCGATCAACGGCCAGTATGTGCGCAACATGGATGAACTGCTGGCCTATCTGGTGGTCAACAGCGCACCGGGCGACACCGTCACGCTGCGCGTGGTCCGCGATGACCAGACCTTCGACGTACCGGTGACGCTGACCGACCGCCCGAACCAGGTCGATACCCTGCGCTGTGAATAATCAACTGAGTGAGACACGCATGACCGAACTGCCCATCCAGCATTTCTACAATGACAGCACGGCGATCTGTTATGGCTGTGGCAAGCATAACCCCGATGGCCTGCACATCCAGACTTATTGGGATGGCGAAGTCGGGCGCGGGACGTTCGTGCCCCGGCCTGAGCATACGGCCTTCCCCGGCTTCGTCTACGGGGGGCTGCTGGCCAGCCTGATCGACTGCCACAGCATCGGCACGGCGATCGCGGCCATGTACGACGCCGAGCAGCGCACGCCGGACAGCACGCCGGAAATCACCTGCGTGACGGGCAACCTCAACGTGAGCTATCTGCGGCCTACGCCGATCGGTGTGCCCCTGCAGTTGGTGGCGCGCATCAAAGCGCTGACAGAGCGTAAGGCAATTGTGACGTGCAGCGTCTTCGCTGAAGGTCAGGAGACGGTCAGTGCTGAGGTCGTCGCGGTGCGGGTGCGGTCGCGTGATTTCCTGAATCGCGGCGCGTCCTGAGATCACGTCGGCAGCAGACCGCCATTGCGCAGCAGTCGCTCCAGATCGAGGACGAGCACGCCGTCAGCGGTTACGCCACGTATGGGATGATGTGGCGCGCCGGGCGCGGGATCGACCAGGGCGGCGGAATCAAAACGCTGCACGCCTTCGGCATGATCGACGGCGAGGCCCAGGCGCAGGCCCTCAAACCGGATGAGCATCAGCTCTGGTGGTAGGCCGGCGCTGTGCCCATCCTGAAGCTGAGCACGAATATCAAGCACGCTGATAAGGCGGCCCTGTACGCTGACAACACCGCGCACCAGCGCCGGTGCCCCCGGCACCCGTGTGAGATTCTCTAATGAGCGCACACCTTCCACCAGCACGACATCTAATCCATAGCGAACGCGCCCCAGGCGAAAGACCAGTGCGCGCTCCGCGTTTTCGGTGGCGTCAGGATCGGGCAGCGGCGCGGCGTACTGCTCCGCCCGCAGCCGCAGACGCTGCGTCAGTTCTGCTTCGCGGCGGGCAGGCGCGTCCCAGTCGAGGGCGGTTTTGAGCGCGTCCCAATCAACGGGCTGTGAGGGGTGCGGCTCGCTGTACAGATCGCTATCGTGGGACATGCAGGGCCTCGTACCGGCTTCGACTGACAGACAGTGCGCAGACATCCCCGCGCACATCTACGAGTATACCGGCGTCTGACGGTGCACAGACCAACGGAAGATTAAGATCGCGGTGATAATGGACTGCCTGGGAATGGTCTACAATGGACATATAGTTCTAGGCGTGCGAAGATTAGCCTTTAATTGAGACACCTAACCGAGACAATGAAATCAACTTGAGGGTAATGGTATGAGTGAGCGCAACGGCAGCCACAACGGGGCTGAAACGGGAACTGAGAACGTTAAGCGCGGGCTGGCCCAGATGCTGAAGGGCGGCGTGATCATGGATGTGGTCACGGCGGAGCAGGCGAAGATCGCCGAAGATGCGGGCGCAGTCGCCGTCATGGCGCTGGAGCGCGTCCCGGCGGATATTCGCGTTCAGGGCGGCGTGGCCCGTATGAGCGACCCGGCGATGGTCGAGAGTATCATGGAAGCGGTGACGATCCCGGTCATGGCGAAGGTGCGCATCGGCCACTACGTCGAAGCGCAGATTCTACAGGCACTGGGCATCGATTACATTGACGAGAGCGAAGTGCTGACCCCCGCTGACGAGGAAAATCACGTCGATAAGACGCGGTTCGAGGTGCCGTTCGTCTGTGGCGCACGTGACCTGGGCGAGGCCCTGCGGCGCGTCAACGAGGGCGCGGCGATGATCCGCACCAAGGGCGAAGCCGGTACCGGCGATGTTGTCGAGGCGGTGCGTCATGCGCGCAAGGTCATGAGCCAGATCCGCCAGATCACGAGCATGAGCCCCGATGAGCTGTTCACCTACGCCAAAGAAATTGGCGCGCCCTATCATCTGGTGAAGGAAACAGCGGAACTGGGCCGGCTGCCAGTGGTGAACTTCGCGGCGGGCGGCGTAGCGACCCCGGCGGACGCAGCGCTGATGATGCAGCTCGGCATGGATGGCGTGTTCGTCGGCAGCGGCATCTTCAAGAGTGGGGACCCGGCGCGCCGGGGCAAAGCCATTGTGGAAGCCGTCACGCACTATAATGACCCCGACATCCTCGTGCGCGTCAGCCGCAACCTGGGCGAACCCATGGTCGGCGTCGGGATCAGCTCGCTGCCCGATAGCGAGAAGATCGCCGGGCGCGGCTGGTAAGCGACCGGCCACAACTTCCTGAGCCATCACGATGAGGCGAAGCGCAGTCTTCGCCTCTTTTTGACAATCCCCGTATGCATCCGGAACCCTTTTGTGCAGTCGGCGACTGACTCAACTCGCAACTTTGGTAAAACCTAATTATGCTGAGTGAGTTGAGTGCTGAGGTCGTGTCTTAATACTCCTAGATTAGGTGTTTCAATTATGGTCTAGAAGCTTTTTGACTTCTTGAGGGTATTTATTTACTAACCAACGCAACACTTCAATCTGATCGACGGACTTGGCTCGGCGTACTTGAATAAGTAACCTTTGTGCAGTGGGACGGTCTAGCGTGAGATTAGAAGCACCTTCATTACAGACAGAACAAATCGCTCTGAGATTTGACAGGCTGTCATCCCCACCCATTGACTTGTCAATTACATGTCCAACGTGCAATCGTGTTTTCCGATTAGAATCATAAGGGTGAGGTTCACCTGCAACAGCTCCGCACATCTGGCAAGTGAAACCGTTTCGATCCAAAACAAAAGCTCTTACTTCTTTGGAAATACTACGCTCAAAACTTGGCAACGGCTTCGCATCAACTAAGACATATTCACCAGGTCTAAGGTGGGCCAGGTCATTATGCGTTTGAATATTCATTCCTTCTTCTGAGCGGAGCTCACGAATGCGTCTGGCCCATTCGCTGATTCCCGCAATTTCTCTTAATTCTTCAGCCCTAAGTACTTCCCCCACACGAGCAAGGAAATACTCTCTTAATTTGTCTCTAGCACCAGTTCTCTTTGCCATGGCACGCTTGCAACTTCATCCTCGTTATATTTGTATTGCTTGTCCAAAGCTGCCTTTATGGCCGCTCCTATTGCTTGAGCGACTGGAGGAGGGAAAGCGTTTCCGACTTGTCTGTACGCGGCTGTCTTTCTACCTGAGAACTGCCAATCATCGGGAAAACCTTGTAGCTTCGCCGCCATGCTCACTGTCAAACTAGGCATCCCGGTAAATTCTGCGCTGGGCGGATCGTTCGCGATTGTATGCCCATTGACTCCAAGTTTTGCCCAAGCTTGTTTGGCCCGTGTAGGCCCCAAATCGGGGCCACCATGTTTCGTTGAACCTCCAACAATGGTAGGTGCAATTTGATTAGCTTGCTGTTTCCATGTTTCCACCTGCCGCCATCCGTTTGATGCCATCTCATCAAACAGAACCTCACCCACGGTTGGTGGAGCAGAGTCTTTGCTTGGCTGCGGCCACTCAAAATAACCTGCATATTCAGACAAAAGGGCAACCATCAGTGTACGGGGTCTTAACTGTGGCACACCAAAATCCGATGATTGCAGTAGTTTCCAATAAACGACATATCCGAGTCTCTTAAGTTGATCTGTAACTTGTCCCCTTAAGTTATCGAATGCCTTTGAAAGCAATCCTTTTACATTCTCAATCATTATCGCTTTAGGGCGTATTTCACGAGCTAGACGCAATACTTCATCAAACAAATTACGTTCGTCATCTGCACCTAATTGCTTACCGGCAACCGAGAAGGGTGGACATGGAATTCCACCCGCCAGTAAGTCAACCTTTCCTCTATACTTGTAACCATCAAAGTCGCGCACATCCATTTCAAATACTGACCAATGCGGTCTATTGAGGCGCAAAGTCGAGCAAGCTTTTGGATCAATTTCCAAAAGGCCTAAGTGAGAAAAACCGGCCCGCTCTAATCCTATCGCTTGCCCTCCAGCTCCAGCACAAATCTCAAGGGAGACATAGGCACCATTTTGATAAGAATTTTGAGTAATTTGAGAATAGGTATAAGTGCGATTACAAAGCTTGCATTTATAGCGTTGCAAACCGGTTCGGCTCTTACCGTATTTGATTTGGCATTTGGTAGATTGGCAGAATTTGCAGATCATTGAATAGAAAATAGTCACTGTTTCAGCTGGCATGTTTCTGGGATTATAGCATATATCATTTTAGCAGAGTAACGCGTTACCACGTTTCGTTTCGAAGAGTCAATACACAAAAGCCCAAGACTTTGCCGTGAAAAATCCTCTGACTGCGGCGGCTGCTGGCGCTCAATCTGGCGCGGGCGGCGGACGCCCCGCAGCGTTAATGCGCCGTCCGCACTCTGGCATAGTGATCGCCCTGGCACGCGATCATTCCTCGCTCGGAAACGCTGCGCCGCCGTGATCATGATGGGTGCCATCATGAATCACGTCATCGAGATCGTGCAGTCGAGGGAGCACAAATAGCGCAGCCGCCGAAGGCGTCTTCGCTTACGCGCGCACGTGTTCAGATAAAGCGGGCTGCAGTTGCTTCTGATAGAACCGGAAGAAACCTTCCTGATCCGGGCCGACCTGATGCAAATAGATGTGATCATAGCCCGCATCCGCGAATTCGTGGATTTTGGCGAGATACGCATCGGGGTCATTACCGCAGACGATGTATTCTGCGATATCGTCTTCGCTCACGGTGCGTGCGGCCGCCTCAAAATGCCGGGGGAGCGGCAGCTCCTGCGACAGCCCACCCTGCAGCGCCGCCGTCGGCCAGACGCGATGTGCCGTCCTGCGGGCTTCTTCTTCCGTCTGCGCCCAACAGACGGTGACTTTGCCGTATCTGGGGCGGGATTTACTGCCATGCTGCTCAAACACCTTGACGACTTCAGGGTTTGGCGCGGTACTGATCAGGCCATCTCCCAGCTCGCCCGCCATCCTGCCGGATTCGTCGCCTGAGGCGGCGACCATAATCGGCGGCGGCGTATCGGGCAGCGTGTAGATACGGGCGTTTTCGACGGTATAGTGCTTGCCGTGATGCGTCTTCAGGTCGCCCTGCCACAGCAGGCGGATGATGTGAATGGCTTCCTCAAGCATTTCCTGCCGGACGCTGTAGGCCGGCCAGCGATCGCCGAAAATGTGCTCGTTCAGGTTTTCGCCCGTGCCGACGCCCAGGAAGAAGCGGCCCGGCATCATCGCAGCGACGGTCGCCGCCGCGTGGGCAATGATGGCCGGATGGGTGCGTATGGTCGGGCACGTCACGCCGGTGCCGATCTGCAGATGTGTCGTGTTATGGGCGATTGCCCCCAGCACCGTCCAGACAAAGGGACTTTGCCCCTGCTCATCAGTCCATGGATGGAAATGATCCGAAATCAGGCTGAACGTAAAGCCGATTTCTTCCGCACGTCGTGCATGCCGCACGATGTCATTCGGCAGATGCTCCTCACTGGAAATCGCATAACCCATCTTGAATGCATGTTGTGCCATCGTTTTAAGACCACCTTTACAACATCCAGCATTTTGTTGTGCCTGGCCCGATAGGCGTCACCAGGACGACAGAATGGGCCTGCTTAACCAGCATATCGGCTGCATAACGACCAGGAGTGACCCAATTGACCTATTTGCTTTCCACCGACTGCCCCAGTGAAACGATCATCGAGGGTGCTATGCTGGATAACGTCAGCATCGCCATCCAAGCATAAAAGAGCCAGTCGGAGAGCTATTCGGAGAACTATAATGAAACGACCTCTAGTACGATTTCTTGTTTTTTCGTGCCTGGCGGCTGCGATCGTCGGCACGGTATTGGCCGTCGCCTGGCTGATTCAGCCAGCAGCCGCACCCCAGGCAAGCAGCACCCTCGTGCAGGACGGGCCTGATCTCGCACTGCTGCCATCCGCCCTGGAACGTCTGTCCTGGGGCGCAGTCATCGCCGGGACGCTCGTCAGCCTTATTCTGATGTTCGTCTTCAACCTCGTGGGCATCGCCGTGGGTCTGGCACAGATCAACCCGGAGCGCGGCAGAGACTCCGCTGATGCGCAGGATATCGCCACTGGCAGCCTCGTCTGGGTGGGCATCACGAACCTGGTTGCGCTGTTCATCGGCGGATGGATCGCGGCATATTTCGCCGGCATTCCTGAGGTGGTCGACGGTCTGCTGCATGGCATCATGGTCTGGGCACTGACCGGCGTCATCACGTCACTGCTGGTGACGATGGGCATGGGCCGGCTCATGAACGGCCTGTCGAGCCTCATCAGCGCTGGGCTGAACCTGACCGGATCGCTGGCGACCGGCGCGGGGCAGCTCGCCCGGGGGACGCTTGCGACGGCTGGTAATGTGGCCAGCGGCGCGGGCACCCTGACAGCGCAGACGCTCTCCGTCCTGGCGGATGGCGTGCAGCGCTCCGCACAGATGGCCGGCAGCGGCATCTCCAACATGACCGATACCGCCATCGAGAACTCACCCGATGTGCAGAACGCGCTGCACTATCAGGATTTATCCGCAGAGGAAATCCGACTCGAAGCGGAGCAGCTCATGCGCGATGCCGGGCAAGACCCGGAGCGCGTGCGCCAACAGGCTGCTGCCGCCGCTGACGCCGTAGAAACAGGCGTCAGACAGGCGATCCGCCATCCCGATCGTGCCGACGACATCCTGAAGATCACGCTTCAGCGGGTGCTGCGGCGCGGCCAGGATATCGCCAGCGACGTTGATCGTCAATCGCTTGTGGCCCTGCTGACGGAGCGCGCCAACATGTCAGAACAAGAAGCCACAGAGCGCGTCGCCAAATGGGAAGAGCAGTTCAACAAAGCGAAGGAACAGACCAGTCAGGCACGCGACGTCGCTCGCGAACGGGCGGAGAGCTTCCGGCAGCAGGCCGAAGCGCGTGCTAAGGAAGTTTACGAGGAGGCTCAGGCCAGGGTTGCTGAGTTGCAGCGCGAGGCGGAGGCCCGTCTGCGCGAAGCAGAGGACCAGGCCCGCGAAGCCGCCCAGGCCACTACCGAGACTTTCGCCAAACTGGCAGCAGGGATCGCAGTGGCGATGATTGTAGGCGCTGTCGCTGCGGGCATTGGCGGTGCCATTGGCGTACCGGCAACCCTGCCCGATATCGACCTTGAAGAAAACGTCGCTGATGTCGCTTACGTGATTGAGATGCCCGCTGTGGATTCATAACTGCCTGCGCTCGCGCTGCGCTCCCGCATAGGGAGCGCCAAGCAGCAGTTAACGGTGACGCATGCCTGAGCAGGCATCGAAAACCCTGAGCCGGGTTTACAATCCCCTGTTCGTCAGGGGATTGTTATATTCACATGGTCATTGTCGATGAGAGGGCACAACTTCAGGAGGATCATTTCCTGAAGCACCACTCCCGCATTTCAATTCTGGCGTTGCTCAGCGCTTCTTCCAGCGCGGCTTCGCTCTCGAACTTCAACTGACGCAGGCGGCGCACCTCGACAGAGACGACCAGTTCATCATTCTCGAATATCCAGGGCGTCACCCGGAGCGTGCCATCTTCGCGCTGCATCACGCGGATCATCTCGCCGTTCTTGTCCGGCGCAACGTCCAGCTCTCGCTGACGCTCCGGCAGTTCTCGGCGGCACAGGATCAACGACATCCGATCTGCCCACCGCAGAAACGTATAGGCTTCTTCGACCTGCGCCTGTTTATAGCCCAGATGCCTGCGCCAGCGCTTCTGATTCTCTCGTTGTGTATCCAGAAACGCATCCAGCCTGCTGTCTTCGCCGCGCATCGGCTCATACAGAAAGCTATTGTGCCGGGAGATCAGCAGGGCGATCCACAGGCCCTGACGGTAGGCGTTATCGATTACCAGCTTCGCCTGCATCTGACGCAGGTTCAGTTCGCCCTGCGTGAAATCCAGCGGTGCGCCGATGTCCGTTAAATGGTTGGAATCCGACCAGAACATTTCCTGGTCATCATGCTGAGCCGTGGCGATGATCAGTTCCGTCCAGCGCGGGACGTGATCCGCAGTGCGCCATGCCGCGACCAGTATCGCGGCCAGGTTGGCATGCGAGCGCTGATAGATGATCTCCCAGCCGTTCTTTAAAGAGTTAACAATCATCCAATGACCTCGTAAACCTAAGCCTTACCGTCGCTCAGTTCGATCAGGCGCATCAGCGTGCGTTCCTCCGGCGTCAGATCATGCGCCGCAGCAGGCAATCCCTGAAACGTCTCATAGATCGCAATCAGGCTGCCGTCCTGGTACGCATCCAGAATGATGGGATGAATATAGAATTTGCGGCTGACGGCCTTCGTGTTGCCGAGTGCCGCCGCCACATGTGTAACGCACTCCCGCGCGGCGGCATCATCGATTGTCTCCGCGCACTGTTCGCACAGATACTGAATCGCCATCGTCGAGCCGCCCCAGGTGCGGAACACCTTCGCCGTCAGCGGTTTGCCGGTAATATTTTGCAGATACGTGTTGACATCAGCCGAATCCACCACGCGCCGTTCACCATCCTCGTCATAGTACTGAAACAGTTCATAACCCGGGATCTCCTGACACCGCTTGACGATCCGCGCCAGGCGCGGGTCGCGCAGGGTGACGCTGTGCGCTTTGCCACTCTTGCCGACAAACTCAAAACTGACCCTGCTGCCCTCAATCTCCGCGTGATCATCCGTCAGCGTGGTTAAACCGTAGGATCCATTTTTCTGGGTGTATTCCTCGTTGCCGATCCGGATTAACGTGCTCTCCAGCAGACGCACGACCGCCGCCAGTACACGCTCCCGCGAGACTCTGCGCTGGCGCAGGTGCTGATCCGTGACTTCACGGATGGTGGGCAGGTGCTCGCCGAATTCGCGCAGGTGGTCAAACTTCTTCTGCTCGCGGAGTTGCCGCCATTTGGGATGATAGCGATACTGCTTGCGTCCTCTGTCGTCCCGCCCGGTCGCCAGGATATGCCCGTTCTTGTAAGGGCTGATCCATACATCCGTCCAGGCAGGCGGTATCACGATGGATTCGATCCAGCTGCGCAGGTTCTCATCACGGATCGTGTTGCCCGCCTGATCCCGATACGTGAAGCCACGCCCCCATTTTTTGCGGGTGTAGCCGGGCGCATCCGTATCGACATAACGTAGATTCTTCATAAACCAGGAAAGCGCCCCCCGCGACGTGGCCGCACTTTACAGCCGCCTTCGCTCAGGCGAACGCTGCTACTTATCAATCATGAGACCCGCAAAACGGGTTGAGAAGTAGCATATCACCGCACAGGAGGACATCGCTGGCCCAGATGGTGGGAAGACACATAGGCCAGATGGTCACCAGCCGGCCCGCGATGGACTCACGCAAACCGAGTCAGGCGATACGATCAGCCGCCCTCTGGCAGCGATACCTCGAACTCGGGCACTGGCCGTTCTTCTGCCTGCGCCTGCGTCTCAACGACGCCGTTTTCCGTGATATCCTCGATCAGCCAGTTCATCATTTCGATCTCGCGCAGTTGGGTCAGGAGGATCTCATCAGCCAGTTCGCGCACGCGCAAATCCGTAATTTCGGCGCGCTCGCTCGTCAGGACGGCGATCGAATGGTGCGGGATCATCGCCCGCATGTAAGACACCTCCTGCACGAGCGTCTGGCTGCGCAAGAGAAACAGCGCAACCAGGAAGATGACCGCACTCACAACATAAATGCCGATGTTCACGCGGGTGTTGCTGTACATGCCCCACATGAAACTCAGCATGATGACGGCCATCACCGCGCCCATGATGAACGCCATATAGACGCGCGTTTCACTGAACAGCACGTGCGAAAGCTCATACGTGTTGAGGTACATCAGCCCGTACATCACAATCGTTGATGTAAGGATCATCGCCCCAAACCTGATGTAGCCTGACCGTTCTTGATCCATGATGTTCCTTTCTGGTGGGCACTTCTCAGGAAGATCGTGAGAGGTGCATGGGCCGGTGCAAGGCATCAGCCGCATACGCTTAAGACAGCGCATGTCAGGCGATGTCCTATGAGCCTAACCCACCCCTGAGAGGACAGCATGGTACATCTGTATGAATTCGAGATAGGTCAAACGGAGAAATCACTGCGCCTGAGAAGCAGCCATACACTGCGATGAGATGCCACTCTTTAAATCAGGCTGTATCAGGCGATGATCTGCGCGACCAGAAAGACGACCATCACACCGGAAGATGGCTGTGGGTTGTGGGTGCGCGTATACGTCAGCCAGCCCCCGATCACCAGAGGCAGCGACAGCAGCCCACCGATGCCAACATTATAGAACGACACAATAGAACGACACACGCGGCGCGTTATTCGTGTGCCAGTGGCACGTCGTGGACGTTTCGCCAGGGGGCATTTGACAGTATCATCTAGAGGCATTCGCAGGCCCCGCGCCCAAAATAACATTCTTGCTGGATTTTGCGTCACCGCCCGGAGAGTCATCATGACCGAAAAACCCATCGCCCAATCGATCGACTATGCACACACCAATCAGGAACGCCATCTGCAGAAGTTCCATGAGTTCCTGCGCATTCCATCCATCAGCACCGACGCCGCTTACGCGCACGAGGTCCAGCGCGCCGCCGACTGGGTCGTTGCGGAACTGGAACGCCTCGGCTTCGACAACTGCGAGACCATCCCCACAGATGGCCTTCCGGTCGTCTACGGCGAGTGGCTCAAAGCGGGCGACGACAAGCCCACCATCATCGTCTACGCCCACTATGACGTGCAGCCCGTCGATCCGCTGGACCTGTGGCAATCACCACCCTTCGAGCCGGAACTGCGCGACGGCAAGCTGTACGCACGCGGCAGCGTCGATGATAAGTCCGGCGTGTGGGGCAATCTGATCGCCTTTGAATCTATCCTGAACGCGACCGGCACACTCCCGGTCAACATCAAGGTGTTCTTCGAGGGTGAGGAAGAATGCGGCTCACCCAGTATGGAGCCGTTCATCAAGGCGAACCTGGATCGCCTGAGCGCGGACCTGCTGGTCGTCAGCGACGGGGGCTGCATGCCGCCGGAGCCGCAGATCTCTTACGCGCTGCGCGGGATCATCGCCGCCGACGTGACCGTCACTGGCCCCAGGCATGACTTTCACTCCGGCCTGGGCGGTGGCGTGGTGCACAATCCGATTCACATGGCCGCGAAGATCATCGCCTCGTTCCATGATGAGCAGGGACGCATCCTCGTCCCCGGCGCGTATGACGGCGTCATCCCGCTGACGGAAGACGAGCGCCAGAAGTTCGACGCAGACGAGGCGAAGACGATCGAAGCTATTCAGCAGACAATGGGCGACTTCAGGGTCTGGGGTGAGCCGGAGTATAACTTCGTGGAGCGCATGACCGCCCGCACCAGCCTGGACGTCAACGGCGTTTACGGTGGCTATCAGGGCGACGGCGTGAAGACCATCATCCCCTCACAGGCCGGTTTCAAAATCACGATGCGGCTGGCTCCAGGTCAGGACCCGGCGCATATCGCCAAAAAGCTGGAAGCCCATGTGATGCGTTTCGCCAGCGATACCGTCAACGTTCAGATAAAAATCGGCAAGCAGGCGGGCTGGCCAGCGCTGCTACTGCGGGACGGCCCGGTCATTGATGCGCTCAACCGCGCCTATCAGGCGGGCTGGGGCAAGGCGATCGACTTCACGCGGACGGGCGGCTCCATCCCGATCGTGGGCATGTTCCAGAGCGAGATGAAACTGCCCATCACCTTTATGGGCTTCGGAACCGGCAGCCTCGTCCATGCGCCGAATGAACACCTGCTGCTGGATTACTTCCACAAGAACGTCGATACGGCCATCCACTTCTATCATTACCTGGCGGATGCGCTCACCGACTGAGCACCAACAGCACGCACCGCGATCGGCATGAGGCACACACGACACAGGGGCAGCCGCACTGGCCGCCCCTGTGACAAAACACCCGTCAGACACAAAACGCTCACTGATCGCGTGGAGCGAGTGCCTCCAGTGACCGGGCCCGCGCTGGCTGATCCCCAGTGTTATAAGTCAGGCAGAGCAGGCGGAACGCTTTACTCGCTGGCGAGCGTCGTCCCATACGCCAGCCCCATATCGAAGAAATCCGGCACGAACTGCATCAGCAGCTCGCGCTGCGCTTCTGGATCAAGAATGTCGCTCGCCTCGCAAACTTCTATTGGATCGGGGCGGAGCTGTGTGCTGCTCGCGTTGTGGGTGCCGTTCGCCAGCGTGAAGATCGCCGTCAGCGCCGGGCGCAGCGGCGGCAACTGCTTTGCGAACTCCAGCGGCGAAACTGTGCCGACATCACCATCACATGTGCCGATCACCAGCGCCACCGGTAGCGTCTCCGGTATGACAAAATCCACCACGATAGGCGCAGGCATGATCATCGCCAGCGCATCGACTGCGTAAGCGGCCTCCGGGCTGGTCGCATACAGCAGGCCGTAGCCGCCCCCGCGCGAGTGACCGACCACCGCCAGCCGCGACAGATCAGCCCGGTCGCCGAGATCTGCGCCGAAGCCCTCACCGGCGGCCAGTGCCTCCAGGTGCGCGTTGACGATCTGTATAAAGCGCTCACCCGTCACCCCTTCGCCGAAGCCGTTGGTGAACTCCGACGCGTAGTCCGGCACGATGGCGATATAACCGCGCGCCGCCAGCGCCTCCGCCAGATAGCTGAAGCCCTCATACTGCCGCAGGTCGTTCTCCGGTGGGCAGGGGTAGGGATCGACATCATTAATGAGTGGTGCCGTACAAAACACATACGAGCCGTGCAGGATCAGCGCCACCGGGAAAGGCCCTTCGCCTTCTGGCAGCGCCAGCACGCCCTGCAGCAGCACCGGCATATTGCGAAACCGGGAATCCTCCGCGAAGCGCTCCTGCACGATGATCGTCTCGCCCAGGTCGTAGCGGATGACGTTTGACTCCTGTGCAGCCGTCGTCAGCGCGCCCAGTGAGATCAGCAGTGCCAGGGGGATCAGAATACCCCAACGCGCTCTCAGGTTCAGCATAATCATTTTCCTGTTTGTTCATACGATGCCGCGATGAGCATACCTCAGGTTATTGCTGGACGCCAACCAGCGCAGATGCCCCAGCGCAAAAGCAAAAGGGCCGCCAACAGGCAGCCGCTTCTCAGGTGACTTCGCAGGCGATCACGCATAGCGCAGGCAGATCACCATAGGCATCGGTAAGGTCCCGGGCGACAATGCTATGATTCTTCATGAGGTTACCTGTGTTGGGCGGCACAGCAGCCGCGCTGGCCGCAAGATCGAAAACGCGCCCCTCTGCAGCGCGCAATCATCCATCTCATTGTATAGGCGCGTTTTCTCGGCAGATATTGCAAACGTTGACTTGTCCCGGTGTCCATTATCTAATTCGCGCCTGGGCAGCATCGCAGCGCATGACCGCCTGTGAACTCTGATGAACCGGCATCACCAGACAGGAGTATATACATGAACGTCGAAACCGTCAGCCACTATACCGCGAATGACGCGCAGTGGCCCGCCTATCTGGATCACCTGCGACGGGTGAAGATGTTCAGCAGCGCCCTCAAAGACGGCCAGCCTAAACCCGATTGCACTTACCTGGGCGTCACCAATGGCGCGGATGTCATCGGGCATATTGCGATCCGCAGGCAGCCGCTCATCATCCCCGCCAGCGACCTGACCTCCGGCGATGAACTGCCGCTGACGCTGGATGGCGAGCTGCTCTATGAAGCGTTCGTGCAGTCCTTCGCCGTCGAAGAAGACTATCAGCGGCGGGGATATGGTCGCGCCCTGCAACAGCATGCGATGACCGTCGCACAGGGGCAGGGCTGCTACCAGTTGCGCTCGTGGTCCTCAGCCGATAAAGACGCCAACTACGCGCTCAAGCTCAGCCTGGGCTTCGCCGTACATCCGGCACTTTACCCGCTGCCGGGCGGTCGTCCCCTCAGCGGCGTCTACTTCATCAGACGCCTGCATCACCCGCCGCAGAGATAGCGCTGAATAACCACCCCCGCCGACGCTTTCCGCACGCCCTGCCATAATCGCGGATGGCGACGATAGCCGGATGACGCCGCCTCAGGACGTCGTCAGCGTCGATAGCAGCCGCGCCAGCTCCAGGAAGAGGGGCAACCCCAGTACCAGATTGAACGGCAGGGTAATGGCCATCGCTACTGTTAGCGGCAGGCCCGGGTTGGCATCCGGGATGTTGGTCTGTACGACCGCTGGCGCTGTGATGAACGAAGCACTGGCCGCCAGCGTGCCCATGACCATCGCGCCACCGACCGACAGCCCGACCAGCGTTGACAGCGCAATCGCCAGCGACCCGGCAGCTATCGGCATCAGCAGCGCGAAAATCGCCAGCGGCAGCCCAGTCCGCCGGATATCGCTGATGCGATGCGCGACCAGCATACCCATCTCCAGGAAGAACAGCGTCAGAATGCCGGGGAACATATCCACGAAGAAGGGCGCGACGATCGCCTTGCCCTCCACACCGGATACCGCCCCGATGATGATGCCGCCGCCCAGCAGCAGCGCGCTCTTGCCGCTCAGCGCGTTGACGATCACCTCGCGCAGCGGCTGACGTTCTTCCGCATGGCGCGCACCGAGGATCACCAGCGCCAGCATAATGGCGGGCAGCTCCATGATGACGTACATCGCCGGCATGAAGCCCTCTAAGGGCTGGCCGATTTCCTGCAAGAAGGCCACCGCCGCACTCAGCGTCACCGCCGATACACCCCCGTAATGGATAGCGATCGAGACGGCATTCGCCCGGTCGAAGCGAGCCACGCGCCGCATCAGGCCGTAGCTCACACTGACGATGATCAGCCCCATGAGGACGGCCACTGCCGCCGCCCCCCAGAAGGCATCCAGCGGCGCTGTCGAAAGGTCGAAGCCGCCCTTCAGCCCGATAGCAAACAGCAGATACAGCGTGATGATGCTGGATATTGCCTCAGGAATTTTCAGATCGCTCTTCATCACCGTGGCCAGCACCCCCAGTTGGAAGGCCAGGACCATCGGTGACAGCAAATTCAGGCGCAGTATTTCGATCGGTTCCATAGCGACTCAAAGTGTGTTGTGGGTCAGCTCACAGGTCAGTGGCTATGATATACCGAATGCATCTTCCCCGCCGCCGACCATCCGAGATAACACGCAACCCGCCGTGACGTATCGCAATCGATACATAATGCGAGCTTGAGCGCCCTGTACTCGCGGCCCCAGACACAAAAGGGCGACTCTCTGGCCGCCCTTCTGATCGCGTTGCTCGCTTGCTGATTGCGCGGTCTAGCCGCTCTTGAGCGGAAGTACGTCGCGCGGTTTGCTGCTGCCCTCTTTCGCCGGGCCGACGACGCCGCGCGCCTCCATCACGTCGATGAGGCGGGCCGCCCGCGTATAGCCGATCCGCAGGCGACGCTGTAGCAGGCTGACGCTGGCTTTGTTCAGGCGGCGGACCAGTTCAACGGCCTGCTCGTACATTTCGTCGTCTTCGTCCGTATCGCCCGTGAGCGCGTTGTCATCCAGATCAACGTCGCCATCGCCGAAGTCTTCCGGCAGTGGGAAGTTGGTCGTCGCATCCCGATAGGGCCGCGCTGGTGGCGCTTCCGCCGGGGCGGAGGCATCCCAGAACGCCTGCTGCTTGACGCGGTCGCCGCGCGGGCGGACTTCATGCGTGGTCGTATCCGGCTTGACACCGCTGCTGATGGTGATCGGTGTAGGCGTCGGCTGGTTGACGGCCTGCATCTTCCAGTAGCGCACGATATTGCCGATCTCCAGATCGCTGACGTACACACCCTGCAGACGCAGCGGGGCCGGGCTGTCACCGCTCATATAGAGCATGTCACCCTTACCCAGCAGACGTTCCGCGCCGGGCTGATCGAGGATGACGCGGCTGTCGACGCCGCCCGCCACTGCGAACGCGATACGCGCCGGGAAGTTGGCCTTAATCAGACCAGTGACGACATCCACCGACGGGCGCTGCGTGGCAATGACCAGGTGAATACCCGTCGCACGTGCCAGCGCCGCAATACGCGTGATGGTGCGCTCCGTCTCTTCCGGGGCGAGCATCATCAGGTCGGCCAGCTCGTCGATGATGACGACGATGTAAGGCATCTTCTCGACGGTTTCGGGATCACGGTGTTTGTTGTAATCCACGATATTGCGCGAGCCGCTCTCGCTGAACTTCCTGTAACGCTCGTCCATCTCGCGGGTGACCCACTTCAGCACGCCGACGATGCGTTCCAGCTCGACCACGACCGGGGCGACCAGATGTGGCACGCCGTTGTAGCCGGTCAGCTCGACGCGCTTCGGATCGACCATGATAAACTTGACTGTCTCCGGGTCGCTGCGGATCATCAGACTCGCAATGACGCTGTTCACACAGACTGATTTACCAGAACCCGTCGTACCGGCGATGAGCAGGTGAGGCATGGCCGTCAGGTCGGCGGCGACCGGCGCGCCGGAGACGCTCTGCCCCAGGGCGATCGCCAGCGGCGACTTGATCTTGCGGAACGCGTCGCTTTCCATGACGTCGCGCAAACTCACCAGCGAACTCTCTTCGTTCGGCACTTCCACGCCGACATAGCCCTTACCGGGCACGGGCGCTTCCACACGGATCGAGCGCGCACCCAGGGCGAGCTGCAAATCTTTATCGAGTGCGGCAATCGCGGATACCTTGACGCGCTGCTTCTTGCCGCCACGGCTGCTGATGTAATCCGGCTCCACGCCGAACTGCGTAATCACCGGGCCGGTGTTGACTTCCACCACGCGACCGGGCGCGCCAAAGCTCTCCAGCGTCTCCTCAATGATGCGCGCCTGACGCAGCAGGTGCTCGCGGTCGAACTCCTGCTCGCTGCCGGATGACAGCAGCGTGCGAGAATCAGGCAGTCGCCATGACGCGCGCTGCAGGCGCGTCTGATTGACGACCGGGCTGCTGACCGGCTGCGGTCGATTGATGACTGGCTCCACATTGAGGCGCTGCTGCTGCGGCTGCTGTGCCTCCTGCGCCGAAGGTTGGGCGCTGGGCAGGCGCGATGGCGGCGTCGCCTGGCCGTTCTGCCCGACGAAAGGCAGCTTCTCGCTCGGATGTGTCGGAATATCGTCCGGCTTGCCGAACGCGCTATAGCTCGGTTTCGACGGCGCGGCTGGCTGCTGCCCTGTTGGCTGCTGGCCTGCAGGCGTCTGACCTGCGGGCGGCATCATATCGACTGGTGGCCGCTGGACGGCTCCCGGTGGCGTCACGTTACTGCGCCCCATGCGGATCGCGTTGAGGCGGTCGCGGCGCTGCTCTTCCGGGTCGCGGTCAGCGAACGGCCCGACATCATCGGCGGGTGGTGCGCCTGCACCCTGGCCCGGCGGCGGATACAGCGGCGTCCCCTCGCCGGGTGGCGGGTTCAGCGCGCCCTGACCGGGCGGCGGATACAGCGCGCCCTGACCCGGCGGCGGGTTCAGCGCGCCCTGGCCCGGCGGCGGGTTCAATGGCGTGTTGGCCGCTGGCATACTGGCTGCTGGCATACTGGCCGCTGTGCCGTTTGCATCCGGCGTCATGGCGAGCGGCGATAGCGGGGTCGGCGACGCGCTGCCCGCACCGGGCGGGATGGGTGCCGCGCCGCTGGACGGCTGCGCCCCACTCAGGCCGCTGACCTGCTGCTGATATCCTGGTTGATAACCGGTCTGGTAATCCTGCTGGTAGCCCGGCTGAGTGCCTGCCTGCTGCGCGGCGGGCTGCATCGGCTGGGGCATCGGCTGCTGTGGCAGCGCCTGCTGCCCATTCTGACCGCTGCCAGCGTTATCCTTGCGCAGCAAACGACCAAGTATCCCGCCGGATTTCGGCACGGGCATCGGCGGCGGCACCTGACCCGCCCCCGGCCCAGCCATCGGCTGACCGGCGACAGGCTGCAGGTCGGCGCTCTGGCCGCCCATGTTGAAGCGAATATCGCGCCCGCCGAACAGATCGTTGGCGCGGGTGCTGCCCTCCGGCAGTGCAGCGGCGGCACCTGTCGGCAGTGCGCCCTTCTCCGGCTCGCTGACGGTGATATTCGGCTGACGCGCTTCCAGCGCGGCGCGCTGCTGCGCTTCGAGGCGTTTCGCCCGCTGGACATCCGCCCGCTGACGCAGGCTCTCGCGCACCGTCAGGCCGAAACCCGCCGTACTGCGCAGAATATCGCTCAGCGTCAGGCGCGTCGTCAGCATACCGGCGATGACGAACATGAAGATCAGCAGGAAGAAACCGCCAATCTCCGTGAAGTTGAGCACCAGCCATAGATACAGCGTCACGCCGATCCAGCCGCCCCCGGTGTGGTCCACGTCCCACGAGCGCTGCAAGCGCGCTTCCAGCAGGGTGAAGTTGGGCGAGCCGTCGGCGTTGGTGACGTTCGTATAGCTGAAGGTATCCAGATATTGCAGCGTGATCAGCAGGGCGATGAAGCCCAGGATGATACCGGCCACGCGGATCGGGTCGATCTTGGGCGCTTCGTCGCCGAAGTGCCGCACAATCAGCCACATGCCGATAGCGAACATAGTGATCGGCACAGCCAGCGCGCCCCGCCCGAACAGATCGCTGATGAGTTCCAGCACGCCGCTGATGGCGGCCTGCTCGTTGCTGATGGCGCTGAAGAACAGCACCAGCGCGCCAAAGACCAGCCCGACACCCAGGATGTCCAGCCAGTTATCGAGCGTCAGGCCATCTTCAGGAGCACTGGCCGTCGTGGGGATGCGGTTCGGTCGCTGCTGACGCTGGCGCTGCTGGCCGCTCTGGGCATCCCCGCGCCCGAGCAACCGCCCGAACATCCCGCCGATACCACCGCCGCCACCTTCGCGGGGTGCGGCCTGTGCGCCGCCGCTGCGTCGCTGGCCAAAGGGCGAAGCCCCCTGCTTGGCGGTCCCGGCTGAGGCGGTGCTGGCACTGGTCGCGCCCGCGCTGACGGCACCACTTGCGCCGCCTGGGGCGTTCCCACGCCCACCGAGACTGCCAAAGCCGCCACTGCGACCCGGTGTACCGCTCGCACTGCCACTCGGGCTGCTGCCTGGTCCGCCGCCCGGTCCGCTGCCGGGGCGACTGCCCGCGCCAGCGCCCGGTGAGCTGCCCGGCGCACCCGGACGCCCCGCGCTGCCGCTGGCTTTGCTGTCGTCTTTGCCGCCACCCCGGAAACGGCTGCCAATGCCGCCCAGCACGCCGCCGATGGCCGCTGCTGCGCCGCTGCCGCCGCCATCCTTGCTGGCGGGTTTCTCCGGGCGCGCGCCGGGTGATCCGGCGGATTTATCGGCGGATTTACCGCCGACACCCGGGATTCGGCTCGTCAGGCCACTGAATCTGCCGCCTTTGTCGGCATCGGTGCTCTTGCTGGCGGCTGCAGCGCGACCTTTGTCGTCGCTGTCGCTCTTACCACCCATTCCCAGGCGACCACCCAGGCTGCCCAGCGGTGATTTCTTTTCGCCTTTGTCGTCGCCTTTGCCGGCGCTGCTGGGACGGCTGCCCTTATCGCCGGACTTGTCATCCGACTTGCCGCCACCGCCGAAGCGACTGAAGAGGCCACCGCCTTTGCCTTCGTCTTTGCCTTTGTCGTCTTTGCCCTTGTCGCCCTTATCGTCACTGCGCGAACCGCCAGTGAACGCCGGGCTGCTGCCCGTGCTGCTCGAACTGCCTGAGCTGCCGCCAGTAAATGCCGAGCGACTGCCCGTGCTGCTCGAACTACTGGAACTGCCAGAGCTGCCGCCCGTGAACGGCGCGCGACTGCCCGTGCTGCTCGAACTGCCAGAGCTGCCGCCAGTAAACGCCGAGCGACTGCCCGTACTACTGGTCGAGCTGCTGCCAGATGGTCGGTTGAAGGGTGACGAGGACCCACTGCCCGACGAGCTGCTACTCGATGAGCCACTGCCCGATGAGCCACTGCCCGGCGAACTGAATGGGGAAGAACCCGACGGGCGGAAATCCCGCGCCGGGTTGGGTTTTTCATCTGTAGCGCGCGTCATGCGGTCGCGCAGATCATCGCGGCTGCCGCCGCTGCTGTACGTCCCGCCGCTGCCGGACCCCGCCCGAAGGCTGGAGCCACCCGGCAGATTGCCGCTCGAACTATCGCCGCTGCCCGCAAAAGGCCGGATATTGCTGCGAATGCCGCTTGATTCACCCGGCGTGCTGGACCGCGACGCGCCAATACGACCTACACCCGACGAAGGCCCCAACAATGATTCATCATCATCGTCGTCCTCATCGTACTCGATGTAGTCGTCGTCGTCATCGTACTCGTATTCGTCGTCGATATCGTAATCGTCGTCTTTGCCGTAGCCCATAGCGACGTGAATCCTGCTTAGCGGTCTGTTGTGTGTCGGGGGGAGTTTTCGTGCCTGTCGTGGGAGCTGACCCACACAGCCCTGTCAGATCAGAGCAAGCATATCCCTCTCATCAGCGCGGCCTGACCCGCCTCAGCGGGCACTTGCGCCAATGACCCACGCATACAGCATACCATATTTTGGGATGCGTTGCAGTTGAAATCGCACAAATTTTCTATCAGAAACCCGCAAGATTTCAACGCGTCGGCTGCGGCTCACCCACGCGACCGGTACAGGCTGGCCACCCGTGCGGCGCGGCTGCGGCCTGCTGTGGCCGGCTATACGCACTCAGCGCACGAATTCATCGCGCAGCGGCGTGAAGCAATCGATCAGGCGGGCGGACGCGCTCAGGAGCTGGATGCTGTGTGGCACGTTCGACGGCACGCTGATCATGTCGCCCGGCTCCATACGGTGCGGCGTGCCATCCAGCACGAAGATGATCTCTCCGCTGGCGACGTAGCTCACCTGCTCATGAGGGTGATGGTGCGGCGGATCAGGCTGTTCGTATGGCCCATCGTTGAAATCGACAACGGCCATCATCAGCGATTCCGTGTGCGCCTGATACAGCGCCCGATCAGGGGCGAGGGCTTTACGCGGGGCGTCTTCCTGACGAACAACGCTCATGTTCTGCTCCTAAGGTGCCGATACGACCAATCAGCGGGCGAGATCGCCCGGCACAAGCATACCGCCTGCACTGCCGCTTTCGCCAGTACACGTCATCGTGGCCGACACCTACAGATGCAGAACCTACAGATTCAGATATGCGAGGAGCTGCGCCCGCGTGAAGTCGTACATCTGCGCTTCGAGGTCATCCAGCAGGGCGGGCGTGATGTGCTGCCAGAGCATGTCCTGCATCTGCTGCGGCGTATCGAGGATGCGGCGCAGCTCGGCGGCTTCGGTGGCGATGCGCTCCGCGATGATGGGCACCGTCTGACTCTCGCCCTCAAGCTGATCCGCGATGAAATTGCGCCAGTCACAGATGACGCCATCGCTCATGAAGGGCAGCCAGTTTTCCGGCTGGGCGCGGCGCATGGTCGGCGGGTAGCTCTCAGGGACACGGGCAGCGTCGCGCTCATCCATGGCGATCAGCAGCAGATGCAGCACGAAGAAGCGCCAGCGGCGGCTCTCGCCCCACTCGCCATAGTAGAAGTGCGGCTGCAATACCTGCTTCGACCAGAATTCATCGGTCGCCAGATGTGCCACATACGAAGCGACGAAGCTGTAATGTGCACGATCTTCGGGCTGCGTCAGGGTGGGGTAGCGTGTGATCATCACCCGCCAGGGATGATCGCTTATGGGCGTGTCGTAGCGGTAGAAGTGGGTCGTCTCGCGGTCGGCAGTTGGGCCGGGCCGGGCGTCCGCGATCACGCTGCCCAGCAGAAACGCTGGCCGCGCCTCATGCAGCAGCATGCGCGCCGCGTCCGGCAGGGCCGGGTCGTTCAACAGGCGGTGGGCGATCCACAGATGTGAGAATGGCGTCGGCATGGGGTCATTCTAGTCCTGTCGCAGGCAGATTACGAGGTCGCGGGTGCCGCCTTGACCAGCTCTTAACCGAACAGCCAGGCGGCGACTGTCACCACGGCCAGGATAAGCCCGTAGAGCAGCAGCCAGGTCATGACCAGCCGGATGATCTGCCGCACGAAACGCCCGGCGCGCAGTTCATCGTTATAGCCCAGATACAGCCCGAAGAAGGGAGTCACTACGGCGGCCAGCGCGAGCGCCATGCACAGCATGAACAGGATGCTAACGAGGAGCAGGCTGGTCGCCGGGTCGGCCAGCGTCAGCAGGGCGACCAGATAGCCAGCGTAGGCCAGCGCGCTCATCACCACGCCAGCCGCCAGACCGACCGCCCCGCCGAGGAGCATCGCGCGCCAGGGGCGTTGCGGCTGTGGATAACGATCAGACATGGTCAGCTTCTCCAGCGGGATGTGTCGTGCAGGTTGATGAACGCCGCTACAGCGTCACGCTACAGCGTCACGCTACAGCGTCACGCTACGGGATCACGCGGCGATTGAGCATCTCGTTGACCTCGCGCACAAGCCGCCGCAGTTCCGCTTCCAGATCATCGCTGATGCCATCCAGGATGAGCGCCTCACGGAACAGGTCGCGTGCCTGACGTATCTGGTCTTCGCCCTCGCGCAGCAGTTTGAGGCCGGAGCGTAGCTGATCGCGGGCGTCACGGCTGGCGACGGTGGTATTGTGGCCGGGGAAATCGCGGCCATGGCGTGCGGCGACGTACTCCAGCTCACGGGCGAACTCGTCCACCGTGGCGATTTCCAGCGCCGCGCCGGATTGCAGCAGCTCCTGCAACGCCGGGCTGAGTTCCGGCACCATGCCGAAGTCCAGCTCGGTGATGTCCTTGTAGCGCTGCTCGACATCCTCGCGCGAGCCGGGCTGTGGGCGCAGCGTCGTCTGCTGCGGGGACATGCCTGTAAAGATCGGATAGAGCACGCCCACACACATATTATGCACGTCGGTTGCGAACTGACGCGCATCGCCTGCGCCGCCGGTCAGCCGCTGGCTGCTGTTGCAGTCGATGATGCGCAGCGTCACACCATCCCAGTACAGATGCTCCAGTTTGTGATCGAGGTAGACGACGTTGTTACGATGCGCCAGCCGCAGCAGATTAGCGAACTGCAGCGCCAGCGTCAGGCCCTCTTCACTCGGCAGGCGACGGCGCAGGCCCTCGCGGCCAGATTTCATCTGATAGAAGACGTTGTTCGTACGCGGCAGCATCTCCAGCGCCAGATAGGGCCGCCAGCCGCGCAGCGCGTAATCATGCATGGAACTGGTGAAGCGGCTGACATCCGTCCCGAATGTGGCGATTTCGCCTTCGCCCGGCGCTTCCGCGATGGTGGCGACATAGCCACAGTCGTGCAGGCGGACGATATGCGGGCTATCCGCCAGGATGCGCAGGATCTCCGCCTCATTGCCAAACGCCCGATACTCCCAGCGCATCTCGCCATCCGCCATCAGATGCTCCGGACGCATCACCTTGAACGCGACCGGCTGGCCGCTGCGCACGTCGGTGGCTGATAGCACGCGGGCATAATGCCCCAGCGCGAAGGTATCAATAAAGTGTTGGATGTCGTATCGCTCAGTCAGATTCATAGCGGCGGCCTGTGGCGCTCTGATCACGCGCCGGGTCATTGGGATATCGAGGATTCATTGTCGTGAGTTTGGGATATTTTTGTAGTCCCAATCGCTGCGACGTCTCGCCTCACGGGTTCATTACGGTTCAGTGGCGCATCCCCTGCAGAATGAGTAAGCTATGGGCGCGAACGACAGAATCGCTGACGCAAGGGAGCAGAGCACGGTCACACGTGCGATAAGGCCGGTGCAGCGCCCCACCAAATAGGTTTACAAAACTGATTTTATATAAGGAGATACAAGCATGATCGATTTTACAGCGCAGATGGTGCGGACAAACGGCATCCAGCTAGCGTGTGAACTCCACGGCCCGCCCCTCAGCGAACCGGGCGTGACGACGCTCATTCTCACGCATGGCCTGACCGCCAACCGCTTCAGCTTCCACAGCCTGATACGGGCGGGGCTGGCCGATGATCTGCGCGTGGTGCTGGTTGATCTGCGCGGACGCGGCGACAGCGACAAACCGGCCAGCGGCTATCACATGGCCGATCACGCCGCCGACATCCTGGGGCTTATGGACGCGCTCGACCTGGAAACAGTCGTGATGGGCGGCCACAGCTTCGGCGGGCTGCTGAGCCTGTACATGGGCGCGTATCACGCCGACCGGCTGACGCAACTGGTCGTGATCGATGCCGGGCTGGAAGCGACCAGACCAGAAGTGCTGCCCAAGATCAAACCAAGCCTGGAGCGCCTGGGCAGGATACTGCCCTCTGCTGATGCCTATATCAGCGCCATTCGGCAGTCGCCGTACTATGCCGACGGCTTCTGGACGGATGACCTCGAAGCCTACTATCGCGCTGATCTGGAAGATGCCCCCGACGGTGTGCGGGCGCGCATCCATCCTGAAAACATACAGGAGGCAGTCGAGAAGATCATCGAGACGGACTGGCACGCGATCATCACCCGCCTGACCCTGCCCACGCTCCTGATCCACGCGCCAGCGCCCTTAGGCCCGCCCGGTTCATCACCCATCCTGACCGAAGCCGGCGCGCAGGAAATGCGCGATCTGCTGCGGGACTGCACCTACGTCCCCGTTGCCGGCCACCATATCACAATGGTTTTCGGCCCGAATGCGCCGCAGGTCGTGCAGGCGATCCGTGGCTTCATCGGCTGATTTGTGATCGCGGGTTGCAGAAATGCGACCCCGATAGCGCTTATCCGCCTGTTGCGTCGCACTGCTCACGATAGCATAATAGGCGCTTACCTGACATTGAGCTCGCACAGGAGTCAGACTTGCAACCGCTGAAGACACACCCCCTGGCGGCTGTCGTCGCCCTGATGATCATTATGCTGCTGGCCGCCTGTGGCGGCGAAGACGGCAGCGCGCAGACAACCGATAACAGCGCGCAGACAACCGATAACAGCGCGCAGACAACCGATAACAGCGCGCAGACAACCGATAACAGCGCGCAGACAACCGATAACAGCGCGCAATCCGGCAGCGATAACACCAGCAGTTCTGAAAACTCAGCGCAGGAAGGCGTCGTCGCCCTGGTGAACGGCGTGCCCATCGACGATGCCGAGTTCCAGCGCGAGCTGGAACGTCGCCAGCGCAACACCACCGCCTCCGACGCGAATGCACTGGCCGTCCAGGTGCTCGACGCGCTCATTGAGCAGGAGATCATCCGGCAGGCGGCGGCGGCGCTCGATATCAGCGTCACCGACGAAGAAGCCCGCGACGAAGTCGAGGCACTGCGCGCCAGCATCAGCGCGGAAGACTGGCAGAACTCGCTGGAACTCAACGGCTTCACAGAAGAGGAATTCGTCCTCGCCCAGCAGGAGGCCCTGCTGACGCAGCGCGTCCGCGATGCGGTGCTGGCCCCGTTGAATGATCCGGTGCGGCAGGTGCGGGCACGGCATATCGTCGTCCAGACGGAAGACGCCGCCAACAGCATCCTCGCCCGCCTGCAGAGTGGCGAGCCGTTCGAAGCGCTGGCGGCAGAGGCCAGCATCGACGTTACAACACGAGATCAGGGCGGCGACCTGGGCTGGTTCACCGCTGAGGAACTCATGGACCGGCGGCTGGCCAGCGTCGCCTTCAGCCTTGAGCCAGGGCAGATCGCCGGGCCAGTGGCGACCAGCATCGGCTATCACATCGTCCAGACGCTGGAAGTCGCCGAGCGGGACATCGAGGCGGAGCGACTGCCGCTACTGGCCGAGAGCGTCTTCGGCGATTGGCTGACCGCGCAGTACGCCGCCGCTGACATCCAGCGATTCCGCTAAGCGAGGACGCTGTGAGCGCATCCCTGCCTATCAGCCTGGCGGATATCGTGCGGGCCGAGGCGCGCATCCGGCCTTACGTTTCACCGACGCCGCTCGAACCCGCGCCCGATCTGGGGCCGAACGTCTATCTCAAACTGGAAAACACGCTGCCGACGCATTCCTTCAAGCTGCGCGGCGCGCTCAATGCGGCCCTGTCGCTGGATGAAGAAGCCCGCGCACGCGGCCTGATCGCCGCCTCATCAGGGAACCACGCACAGGGCCTGGCCTATGCCGCCCAGGTCGTCGGCGCGCAGGCGCGGATCTACATGCCGACGCACACGCCGCAGAAGAAGGTCGCCGGGGTGCGGCGCTATGGCGCGCAGGCCGTCCTCTACGGCGACAACTACGACACCACCGAAGCCGAGGCGCGTCGGGTCGCCCGCGATGAGGGCCTGACGTATGTCTCAGCCTATAACGATGCGCAGGTGATGGCCGGCGCCGGGACCATCGGCCTGGAGATCGCCCGCGCCCTGCCGGACGTGGGGCGGGTCGTCGTCTGCCTGAGCGGTGGCGGGCTGCTGGGCGGCATCGCCCTGACCATCGACGCGCTGTGCCCATCCGCGCAGATCATCGGCGTCAACGCGCATTCAGCGCCCGCCTTCTACAATCTGCGCTACGGCACCGATCTGCCGCAGCAGTGGGATACCCTGGCCGAAGCGCTCAGCGGTGATATTGAACCGGGCAGCGTGACGATCCCGGTCGTGCAGGCCCTGGTCGATGACATCGTGCTGGTGACGGAAGCGCAGATCGCGGCGGCGATGCGCTGGCTGCTGAGCGTCCAGGGCTGGCTGGTGGAAGGTGGCGGGGCGGTCGGGGTGGCGGCGCTGCTGCATGACGTGCTGCCGACCATACCGCCAGTTGTACCCGCAGTTGTACCGGCAGGCACATCACAGGACGACGCGCGCCCGACTGTGGTCGTCATCAGCGGGGCGAACGTTGATCCGGAAACGCTGCGCCGTATCCTATAAACTCCACCCAAAAATGGGGCCAGAACGGACTTTTGACACGGTACTTGTTATAAACAGCAGGATAATTACGCCCCGTTTAGGAGGGATGTCACCCCTGACCCATGACATTCTTCGGTGCATTAATCTGACATTCACCTTACCCTCATATTGAGGGTGGGCGTTGTGACATAGAGGGAGACTGTGTCCGGGTAAATCCATCGCACTCACGCGGAAGACCACATCGCTGCTACACTGATGCTATTTACTCCGCCCACCTCAATACCGTACCTGCGCTGTAACCCATCCATTTATTCCTGATTTGTAAAAAATGCCTACATAACTTATCCATGCGATTGTGCGCCACGCACAGTGGCGGTTTTTGTATCTTACGAGCCACGTTAAGCGATAGGAATAACACTTCGTTCGTTAAAAAGCTGTTACATCGAACGTAATGCGCCCATCGCGGCCCAAGTGCAAAAATGCGTTTAAATTCCGTAAGGATTCTAACCAGACAGGTTGACACCGCTGGAAAAACTCTCCTATAATCCACTTTAGATAAGCGAAAGATTAAGCTTGTCGGCCAAATTGCCCAGCGCCGAAGGCAAGCATCGTGAAACCTAATAGCACCCCAATGCTTAGCAACCGGGTCCTGAAGATCAACGTTGGTTTTTTGTTATCAGATGGTCCTGGGAACAACCACGATTCTCGCTTCGATATTCCTGACCCGGTCCGGGTCGCTGACGACCTGAATGTCAATTACATTCATGGTGACATACGCCTAAGCCGATCGAAAGAAGGCATTCTGGTACAGGCCGAACTTCACGTCGGCGTGCGCAACCAGTGCAGCCGCTGCCTGGAAGAGTTCGACCAGGACCTGACCATCAATATCGAAGAACTGTACGCCTATCCGCGTCCTATCGGGGCGTCGGAATTCTGGATTGGTCAGGATACTGTCCTCGACCTGGGGCCGCTCGTTCGTGCGGAAGCCCTGATCCAGATGTCGGCAAAGAGTCTGTGTAGCCCCGGATGTAAGGGGCTGTGTCCGGAGTGCGGTGCAAACCGCAACACGGACGCGTGTCGCTGCGACGTTGATCGGATTGACCCGCGTCTCGCAAAACTTAAAGAACTACTTGATCCCAACGAGTAGTCATGACTGCCGGGCTGCGTAGTCTGCGCCCGGCAGGTCGTCATCACTACTCAGCAGTTTAGCTATCTAGATTTTAGGAACGGGGGTTAATCTTGAGTGATTATGACGGTACGTTCGACGCGGATTACGACACCTTCGACCCGGTAGGCGACGACTTCGACCCCATCTATGCGGATGGGCGTCTCGACGCTGACCTCGATGACGACCTCGACTTTGACGATGCCTACGACGACACCGACTATGACGATGATGACGATTACGACGCCGATATGGCGGAGATCGCCTCAAGCGATACGGTCGGCCTGTATCTCAAAGAAATGGCCCGTGTCCCGCTGCTGAATACCGACGAAGAAGTCGCGCTGGCCCGCCGCCTGGAAGCCGGTCGCAAAGCGCAGAAGCAGCTCAATCGTTACCCTGATCATCCCTGCGTGCAGGAATGGCGTCACCAGATCGAAGACGGTATCGCCGCCCGCGAGCACCTCATCAAAGCCAACACCCGCCTTGTTGTTTCCATCGCCAAAAAATACATTACGCGTGGCGTTCCCTTTCTTGATCTGATCCAGGAAGGCAACCTCGGCCTGATGAAAGCCGTAGAAAAATTTGATTACCGTCGCGGCTATCGCTTCAGCACGTATGCGACCTGGTGGATTCGCCAGACGATCACCCGCGCCATTGCCGACCAGGGCCGCACGATCCGCGTGCCCGTCCACATGACTGATCGCATCCGCCGCCTGTATCGCATCGCCCGCGAGATGGAACAGGACCTGGGCCGCAAACCCAGCGTCGAAGAAATCGCCGAAGCAATGGAGATGGAACCGCGCAAAATCCAGTGGATGCTCAAGGTGTCGTGGCAGCCGCTCAGCCTGGAGCGCCCCGTCGGTGACGATGAAGACAGCGAACTGGGCAACTTCATCGAGAACGAATCCTCGCCCACCCCTGCGGAAGCCGCACACACCAATTTGTTAAAAGAAAAACTCGAAGAGATGTTAGGGACGCTCAGCCCGCGTGAGGCGCGCATCCTGCGCCTGCGCTTCGGCCTGCAGAATGGTCGCAGCTATACGCTGGAAGAAGTCGGCCAGAAGTTCGGCCTGACCCGTGAGCGCATCCGCCAGATCGAAGGCCGCGCCCTGCGCCGCCTGCGTCACCCGCGCCGCAGCCGCAAACTGCGCGATTATCTGCCATGAGCGCACCGCTGAGCAGATCACATTTTTGTTAAAACACCCAGGGCCGGCGATACCGGCCCTTTTTTCATGCGCCGCGCCGCCTCATCGCGCCAGAACAGGGCGCGATCCGCAAAAGGATCACATCGCAGGCTGTATCGCAGGGGCAGCAACCATGCAGCCGCTGATCGCGCTGCCGCGCCCGCTATCGGCCCTGCCCAAGCGCCGCCCGTTGATGTAAATTAGACGGCTGCAAACGTCGGCGAAGAGTGAGCGAGCATCCCCCACATGAAGATATATACCCGCACCGGTGATGATGGCACCACCAGCTTATTCAGTGGTGGGCGTGTGCGTAAGGATCACCTGCGCGTCGAGGCTTACGGCACCGTTGACGAACTCAACAGCGTGCTGGGCGTCGTCCGCGCCAATACGCCCAGTCCCCAGGCTGATACCTGGCTGGAAACAGTCCAGAACCAGTTATTCATCCTCGGCTCCGACCTGGCCACGCCGCTCGATGCGCGGGCGGATTGGATCACGCGGATGCCAGAAGACGACATCACCTGGCTGGAGACGACCATCGACGCCATGACCGATACGCTGGAGCCGCTCAGCAACTTCATCCTGCCGGGCGGGACCAAATCGGCGGCGTATCTGCACGTCGCCCGCACCGTCTGCCGCCGGGCGGAGCGCATCGTCGTCTCGCTGGCGGAAAACGAGCCGATCAACGAGTGGGCGCAACATTATCTCAACCGTTTGTCGGATTGGCTGTTCACACTCGCCCGCTACGAAAATGCCCAGGCCGGCATCGCGGAATCCAAGTGGGCGGTGCGCGGCTAGGCCGCTTTGCTCCATCCCCGGTCACCTCGCCATGACGAGGGGCCGGGTCGAGGCTTGATTGACGCCCCGCACGCCCCACCTCTGAACGGACTTAGGCGGACTTACGCGCAACGCGCTATACTCTGCGGCCATGTATCCGCCAACCGCATATGAGGAGAGGCCGCTTTGAGTCAGCCAGACGTCCCCAGCGCCGAGAAACGCAAGATCACCGTTGAAGACCTCACCAGAATCACCTACGTAGACGATCCCCAGTTCAGCCCGGACGGGCGCTGGATCGCGTTCGTGCAGGTGATGCCCAACGCCATGGAAAAACGCAACGCCAGCAATATCTATCTGGCCGCCGCCGATGGCAGCCGCATCGTCCAGTTGACGCGGGGCGGCAAGGACAGCCAGCCGCGCTGGTCGCCGGACGGTCAGACGCTGGCGTTCGTCAGTGCGCGTAACGGCGCGCCTCAGGTCTACCTGCTGCCGGTGAACGCCCCCGGCGGCGAGCCGCGCACCCTGACCAGCCACAAGAACGGCGCGACCAGCCCGGTCTGGTCGCCGGATGGCGCGCACATCGCCTTCATGGCCAGCGTCAACGCGGAAGAACGCCAGAAGGAAGATTCCGGCGAGAAGGAAGAACCGCCACGCGACGAACTCGAGGCCAAGTATCGTAAGGATCGCGCCGCCGAAGACAAGAAAGCCTACTTCGACCCGATGCCCATGCAGCGCATCCCGTACCGGCGCGGCACGACCTACGTCGATGACCGGACGGCGCACATCTACGTCATCCCCACAGCGGAAGGTCTGGAAGGTGACGCCGCCAAAGCGCGCCGCCTGACCAACGGCGACCACGACTACTCACCGCCGCAGTGGTCGGCAGATGGCCGCCTGCTCTACACGACCCGCCCCTGGGACAGCGACGCCGACGAGCCGTTCCGCTGGCAGAACATCTACACCGTCAAAGTGGAAGATGGCGAGGAGACGCGCTGGCTGGCCGATGACGTGCGCAATTACTACGGCGTGCTGCCCTCGCCGGATGGCGCGTGGCTGGCCGTCTCACGCGGGGATAGCAGCATCACCGACACGCTGACGCGCTTCGTGCTCTTCCCGGCGGGTGGTGGCGATCCAATCGTCCTGAGTGAAGAACTCGACCGCACCGTCTACAACTACGAGTGGACGCCCGACGGTCGGCTGTTCACGCTAATCGGCAGTGAGGGGAACGTCTGCGCTTACGAAGTCGATATTGAGGCGCGCGCCTTCAGGCCAGTGCATGAAGGCCGCTTCTTCATCAACAACTTCGACGTGGCACCGGATGGCAGCATCGCTTACAGCCTGTCTACGCCCTGGAACCCTTGCGAACTCGGCTACAAGCCGGTTGGCGGCGCGCCGGTCGTGCTGACGAAAGTCAACAAGAAGTTCCTGGACGAAGTCATTGTGCAGGAGACGCACGAAATGCGTTTCATGTCGCCCTCCGGTACGGAAATTCAGGGCTGGTATATCCTGCCGGCTGGCTACGAAGACGGGCAGAAAGTCCCGCTGGCGCTCAACATCCACGGTGGGCCGCACGTCATGTGGAGCGACAGCGCGCGCAGCATGTGGCACGAGTGGCAGCTCCACGCGGCGCGGGGTTACGCCGTCTTCTACTGCAACCCGCGCGGCGGCGATGGGTACGGCGAGGCATTTCAGCGGGCGCTGCACGCGGACTGGGGCGATGTCGCCATGACCGATATCATGGCCGGCGTCGATGCCTTGCTGGAGAAGGGCTACGTCGATGAGACGCGCATGGCCGTCACGGGCGGCAGCTACGGCGGCTATATGACCGCCTGGATCGTCGGCCACACGGATCGCTTCGCCGCTGCTGTGTCGCAGCGCGGCGTCTACAACCTGACGAGCTTCTACGGCACGAGCGACGTTCCGATCCTCATCAGCTCCGAGTTCGACGCGGAGCCGTGGGAAGACCCGGAAAAACTGTGGGAACACAGCCCATTGGCCTATGCCCACAACATCAAAACGCCGCTGCTCATCATCCACTCGGAGAACGACTTCCGCGTGCCGATCGAGCAGGGCGAGCAGCTCTTCGCCTGGGTGCGGCGCGCCACCGATACGCCCGTCAAGATGTTCCGCTACCCGCGCGAGGGCCACGAACTCAGCCGCAGCGGCGAGCCGAACCACCGCATCAGCCGCCTGACAGAGATGGTCAACTGGTTCGATCGCTACTGCATGCCGCAATCAGAAGAAGCCGCAGAGGGCTAACCCACCGGCAATCGTCACAGGCAGGGGCCGCGTGCCCCTGCACCCTCAGCGGCGCGCTCAGGAGGCGTTGTTATCATCCATCGGGAACTGCTGGCGCAGCAGGCTGAAATACGTATGAACGCGGGCAAGGGCGTCCTTACGCTCCTCCGGCGGCACCATCTGGAAGATCACCCGCGCCTGCTGCATCAGGCTGTTCTGCACCGCCCAGAAGCGCTCGACGCCCGCTTCCGTCAGCACCACGTCGACGCTGCGGCGATCGCTCGCGCTCTGCTGACGCTCCACCAGCGGCGGCGACATGACTTCCAGGCGGTTGACAAGCCCGGTCATGGTGGCGTTGGTCAGATGGTGAGCGCGGGCGATGCTGCCGATCCGCAGCCGCCCCCCGTGTTCCATCAGCGTCTTCAGAACGTAAAACTGCGGCGGCGTCAGTTGATGCGCCGCCATATGTGATGAAAGACGTTTTTCAAAATCGGCCACTATTTCAAAAAGTAAGGCCCAGAAGGCGGCGATGTCGCGATCAAGATCGTCCAATTTTCCCCTCGCAGTGCTGGCCGCGGCTATTGTAGCATCGGTGTGCAGCGCCTCTGACCGGTATAATTCGTCCTGTTTTGGGCTGTCGTCGGTCAATCGCCAGATATTGTGGGCTGCATTCTGCCCATTTTACGCTAAGATTTGGCATAAGCCTCTTGCCAGATAGGGAGAGTCATCGTGAACAAACGCAACTGGATTTTGACGCTTATCGGCTTGCTGCTGTTGGGTAACGCGGTTATCGCCCAGGATACGACCGGTACCGATACGGACACCGGTACGGAAACGGAAACCGCCGCCCCGGGGGAAGCCTCAACTATTAACTGGTTCTTCGTAGCCTGCGAGAACAGCGCCGTCGTTGATCTGACTGGCTTTATGGAGCCGGGCTTCGACGTCTACGTGCAGATCTTCCGCGAGCTGGGGGCCAGCGGCGAGCCACTGACGCCGCTGCAGCAGGTCTCCGTCAGCGGGGATTATCAGATCAGCCCGACGCTGAACTACAACAACGGGCAGGTGCTCGCGCTGGGGCAGTTCGCCAGCGCCCGCCTGAGCATCGCCCGTGAGGGCAGCCCGTCGAACGCCGTCTTCACCAGCACCGTCGACGACGTGCAGGACGGCTGCGTCACGCCGACTTACGACCCGGTTGATACGACCATCGCTGATGAGGATGGCGGCACCGCTGGTGGTGGCGATCAGGTCGGGCAGGTCACCCGCATCTACTCGCCCTTCGGCGGCATCATCAACCCGAACATCGTCGCGGAGCTGCCGCCGGAAAATCTGGTGCAGATCGGTGCGCGGCCCAGCCTGCAGCCCTTCTTCGACCGCCAGCGCAGCGAGACCTTCGGCCTCATCTTCGCTGAGTGCGATGCCTTCCCGGGCAGTCAGCCGGGCCTGCTGTACGATACCGACGAGCTGACCGTCTTCTGGTCGTGGTTCGCTGAGACGCCGGAACTGGTCGAAGAACACATCCGGCAGGCGCGCTACCAACTCTGGTTCAACAGCGAATGGTACCCGCCGCAGAACATCATCGACGAAGCCCGCCGCAGCGAGATCGTCCAGCGCGAGGATGGGAACTACTGGGTCTTCTACACCATCCCGCTTGGCGATTGGTTCGCACCGGGCGAGTACAGCATCGGCTACCGTGTTGAATGGGCGGAGCCAATCAGCGACGGCTTTGAAGAGTTCGGCCCCAATACCGCGAACCCGTTCCTTGAGAACCGCTGCCACTTCCAGGTTGAGAAGAACCCCTGGGGCACCGAGCGCGAGTACAAGAACCCGAACTTCCCGTTGAACCTGCCCTGATACGAACAGCCGCGCCGGGGGGCATACGCTCTCCGGCGCTGGCTTCGGCCTGATCGCATGACCGCACCCGATATGCGCTCCCTCATCGATGAAGCCCGCGACCTGTTCGACCTGGAGCTAACGCCACAGCAGGCCGATCAGTTCAGCATTTATGCGCGCGAACTCATCGCTTGGAATGAGAAGATCAACCTGACGACCATCACGGAGCCGGACGCGATCCGCGTGCGGCACTTCCTGGATGCGCTGTCGCTGGTGACGGTCATCGGCTTCGACCCTGGCGATAAAGTCATCGATGTGGGCACAGGTGCGGGGGTGCCAGGGCTGGCGCTGGCGATCGCCTTCCCGCAGATCCGCGTCACCCTGCTTGATTCCACCGCCAAGAAGCTCAGCTTCTGCCAGCATGTCGCAGATACGATCGGGCTGCAAAATGTCGAGACGCTGCACGCCCGCGCCGAGGACGCCGGGCAGAATCCGGCGCACCGCGAACAGTACGACGTGGTGGTAGCGCGGGCTGTCGCGCTGCTGCCCGCCCTGCTGGAATATCTGCTGCCACTGGCGAAGGTCGGCGGCTACTGCGTCGCCATGAAGGGTGATTCCGCCGCACGCGAAGTCGAGGAGAGCAAGCGCGCACTGTTCATGCTCAAGGGCGAGGCCAAGCCGCTGGCGGAAGTCCACCTGCCGGGCGTGGAACAGACGCACTATCTGGTCACCGTGGAGAAAACGGCCAGGACGCCGCGTCCGTATCCGCGCAAGGCCGGCATCCCGACGCGCAAGCCCATCGGCTTCTGAGGGCATTCTAAGGTCATCTGACCCCATCCCGGCCATGCTGCGCGTCCTGCTGATCTCCCGCTGCCCGCCCTATCCACTGCACCTGGGCGACCGGCTCATCGTCTGGCACCTCGCTGAAGAACTGGTGCGGCGCGGTCATACGCTGGATCTGCTGGCGTTCACGCAGTCGCCCGACGACGTGGCCGACATCCCGCAGTACGCCCACCTGTTCGATCAGATCACGCTGCTGCCGGAGCCAGCGCGCCCGCCTCATAAAATCATGGCGCGGCTGCTGTTCGCCGGGCGGCGCTTCCCACGACGGGCAGGGGCCGCATGGTCGCCGGCCATGTGGCAGGCCGTCGCTGAGCACGCGGCCAGTGGGCGCTACGCGGTGGCCCATCTGTTCGGCGGCATCCACGTCTACGAAATACTGCACGCCCTGGGCCGCCTGCCCGCGCTCATCACCCCTTACGAGAGTTACAGCCTGTATCTGCAGCGCGAACTGGGGCTGCAACGCCGTCTGGCGACGCGGCTGCGCCTGTGGGTCACGCAGCGCTACGAAGGCTTCATGTTCACGCCCTATGCGCGCGCGGTCGTCGTCGCCCAGCCGGACCGCGCCGCCCTGCAGCGCATCGCGCCCTGGCTGAAGGTCGAGGTCATCCCTAACGGCATCGATCTGGGCACGTTCCAGCCGCTGCCCATCGAGCGCGACCCGGCGACGATCCTGTTCACCGGCAACTACGAGTACGCCCCCAACGTGGACGCCGCGCTGCTGCTCGCCCGGACGATCCTGCCACAGGTCCGCGAGCAGATACCATCGGCCCGCCTGCAACTGGTCGGCCATGCGCCGCCGCCATCCCTGACCGCGCTCCGCTCCGATGCGATTGATGTCACCGGGCGCGTTGCGGACATCCGGCCGTATCTGGCACAGGCGACGGTTTACGCGGCCCCGCTGCGTCTGGGGGCGGGCATTAAAAACAAAGTGCTGGAAGCGCTGGCGATGGGCGCACCAGTCGTCGCCAGCCCGATCGCGGCAGATGGCATCAGTATCAGTCAGGATTTTTCCGGTGTGCTGGCAGCGCCGGAGCAGTTCGCGGCGGCGCTGGTGCGGCTGCTACACGATGCCGGGCTGCGCCAGCGCCTCTCCGTGAATGGGCGCACGCTCATCGAGGCGCGCTATAGCTGGACCGCCGTCGCCGCCCAATACGAGCGGCTGTATCGATCAATTGCCGGGGAATGAAGTAGCAATTCAGAATTGGGCTGTTCCGGGGCAGCGCCGCTGCGCGCTAATTCAGCCGGATGCCTTCGCCCGCCTGCCGTGCGCCCGGCAGCAAAAAGGCCAGCACCAGCAGCACCAGCAGCAAAAACACCCAGACCAGGATCAGCGGCCAGAATAACCCCGCCACCACCGCGCCGACTACGCCGCCGTTGATCAGCAGCAGCAGCGGCTCGGCGACAACATCGGCGAGAGCCAGCGGCAGGCCACCCGATACCGCCATCGCGCGCATTTCGTTGATGAACCCGCTCAGCGGTGCGGCGGCCAGCGTGTTGATGATGCCAAAGGCCAGGCCAACCGCCACCGCGATCAGCAGGTAGTTTTTGATGCTTATTGTTCCGAACATCGTCGCCTGCGCCTCACACAATAGTCAGACAGATCAGCCGGTACCCTGCATCTGATTTTAGCGCGGACGAGGTCCGCTGTCAGGGTGTTGTCAGCCACGCCAGCAGATAGGCGAAGCGCGGCTCTGAAAGCTGCGCGTTGACGACCGCGCCGCCCTCGACCCAGACGCTGCTGCTGCCCGCGCTGATGTCATAGCCGATGACGCGCTGCAGCGGCGGCTGATCATCGGCGAAGCGCTGCCAGTCGATCAGCGCCAGGGTGCCGCTATCCGGGCTGAGCACGCCCTGGCCGAAGCTGCCGCGCGTCAGGCGGGTGACGGTCGCACTGGCCAGATCAAGCGCGAACAGGCTGTTATCAGAGCCATCCGTGCCGCCCGCGACGTAGTACAGCGTGCTGCCATCTGCGCTGAAGACCATCTCGCTGATGGTATCGCCCCGCGCACCCGCGCTGAGCGTGATCGGCGGCAGGTCGGGCGCGGCCATGTCGATCAGATTGAGCGCGGCGTCGCCGTTCGGGTCGCTGGTGACCAGGGCCAGCCAGCGGCCATCCGGGGTACGCAGCGGCGCGTGTGCGTCCGGCTGATAGGGCAAATTCGACAGCCCGACCATCAGCGCGTACTGGTCGATGACATCGCTGACGGTCTGCGTCGCCAGATCAAGCGCCTTGACGCTGACGCTGCGATTGTTCAGGCCATCCGGCACGGTGAAGTACAGCGTGCCCGTCTCCGGCGTGCTGAAGACGGCATTCGTCCGCGTGAACGGGAAGAAACGCCCGATGGTCGTGCCATCAGCGGCCAGGGTGGCGCTGCGGTTCTGCCGGTTGACGAGATAAAGCTGCCACTGCGTCTCGCGTACGGGGCCGCGATTACAGCGATAGCCGAGCAGCGCGGCGATGCGGTCCTCGTCCAGGGGGGCGAGGCTGGCGCTGTTGTAGAAGCAGTCGTTCTCCGCCTCATCGGCGAAGATCGTAGCGATTTCCGTCACCTGCTCGCCGTCCCACACGTTGATGGCGACTTCCACCGCCTGATCGCGGTTGCCGGTGAAGAAGGCGGTGAAGTACAGCTCATCATCAGCGAGGAAGAAGGCGGAGGCGTTTTCGAAGCTGGCCAGGGCGTCGTCACCGTCGCCAGGATGGATGATGAGGCGGCCCGTCGGCGAAAGCCGGTCGCGGTAGTCGCTGCTGTAATCCAGATAGCCCAGCCGCGCACCATCCGGCGAGAACTGGAAGGTCCCCAGGCCCACGCAGGCCATCGCGTTGATGCCCTCCGCGACGGTCACGCGGTCGCCATCGCGCATCAGATGCAGATCGCCGGTATTCTCGCTGCCGACGAAGAAGGCGAAGGCGTCACCATCCGGCGCGGTCGCCTGATCGCCGCAGGGCACCACGCGTGCGGTCCGCTGCGGCAGGTCGAGCAGCGTCGACTCGATGCCATCGGCCATCATCCAGACGAGGCTGCCGGGCGCGTCGGCGCGCTGCTGACCGGCCTGCTCGCCATCGGCCACCCAGGTGAGCACGCTTCCTGGCTGTGTGGGCGTTTTCGTGGCGTCGTCCTGCGCCTGTATGTGCCCCACCCCCAGGGCAAGCAGGATCAGCAGCAGGCCCGCCAACAGCAGCCCCGGGCGAATCAGGTGCAAGTGGGCGCTGCGGGGCGTCGTGCTGGGCGTTTGGAGCTGTGATTCTGGTCGCATATCTGGCTCGCCTTCCCTGGTGTGACGGTTGCAATCGTGCACAGTGAATATAACGATTGGCATAAAGCCATCTCATTATAGGCCGGGATACACACGCGCTGCATATAGGTCTTTTTGGGGATAGGCACAGATTATCGGAGGAAAAAACGAAACGGGCCGGCTGTATCAGCGGCCCGATACAGGAGCGGGACGCTGCCCGCTCCTGCCACCCTCAAAGAGTTGTATGATCAGCCTTGCGGCTGTGCTGACGCCTGCGCTGGCTTAGCTCTCCGGCTGGACCAGAGGCAGATCAGCGGCGAGCCAGCCATTGGTGCCACTGGGCAGACTGCGAACGTTCTCGTAGCCCAGCAGGCCCAGGAAGGTGCTGCCGATGCCAGCGCGATAACCGGCCTTGCAGTAGACGACGATGTCAGCGTCCAGCTCTTCGGGGAACTGGTCGGAGTTCGCCATGAATTCGTTGATCCAGATGTTGGTCGCGCCTTCGATGTAGCCAGGGTCGGCCCATTCTTCTTCGCTACGCACGTCGAACAGGAATTCTGGCGAACCTTCGAAGGTCTCTTCGAACAGTTCCACCGGACCGATAGCGCCCCAGCCATCGGGCAGGTTGGCCATATATTCGCCGACATATTCCATCAGCAGCGGGTCGATATCTTCCGGCACGTCGCCCAGTTCGGCTTCTGCCGCAGCATCCACGACCGGGAGGTCTTCACCGACCCATGCGTCGAAGCCGCCCCCCAGGATTTTGGTGTTCTCATAGCCCAGCGTCCACAGCGCGACGGCGGCGATGGTCGCACGCAAGCCGCCCTTGCAGACGACGACGATGGTGGCATCCAGATCAGGCAGGAAGCCCAGCGTCTCAGGGCCGATAGTCCGGGTGGGGATGTGGATTGAATCTTCAATGACGCCGAATTCTTCCAGTTCGCCCGCTTCGCGCACGTCAAGGATGACGACATCTTCATTTTCGACCAGCAGTTCGAGGAAAGCATCAACGTTTATGACGCCGTAGCCCTCTGGCAGGTTCTCGTTCAGTTCGACCAGACGCGGTTCGACGACTTCAGCAACGACATCTACTTCTTCTGTCGTATCCTGGGCCAACAGCGCGCCCGGGACGGCTGCCAGCAGCAGCGCAACGATAAGCAAGAAAGCGATGAATTTGTGCTTCTTCATGGGTGATCCCCCTTAAGTAAAACCATACGTTAATGCGGATAAACGAATACAGATTGTGTAAAGCGAGCGCCTGAATTCCTGGCCTTCCATAGCAAGTGTTCAGGCGCTTTGATACCTAGTTTAGAGGATCTGCCGCGTCGTGTACCTTAACGTTGCAACGACTCTTGCAATGCTGCGACGGGCTGCGACGGACGCGGCAGATCAGGCTCCCTACTCCTCGCGCTCCTCGCGCCAGTCGGTCATGCCGGGTGCGCGATCAACGATGACATCACGATTCGGCAGGCGATCTGTGCGGGCCAGTCGCTCTCGCGTCAGGAAGATATCGTCGTTCTCATGACAGTTGTAGCAGCTCTCCGCCTGGGGTGTGATCCGCTGAATATTGTGCGGGGTGGCATAGGCCCAGGTCGGCCGATCATTGAAGTTGGGCATGAGATCTTCGCCGTAGAAGCTGAACACATCCGGAGCGATTGGCACACGCCGCAGCGGGACGTATTCCCACGGTCGATCCTCGGATCTTTCCGGGTTCCTGCCGATGTAGAAGCCCAGGAAGTGATCCTCGACAGTGTAGAACGGGACGTCTGTTTCGGTGCGCGCGACGTGACAGCCAACGCAGTTGGTGTACTGGGTGCTGTGGCACACCTGACAGGACATATTGTTCTCGTCGTGGATCATGTGTTCTTCGATCTCACTCTCGGCGCCCATGACAATATCGTCATGGCACGATTGGCAGGTTGGGTCCGGCGGGCCATCATAGCGATGATTGGCTTCACCTGCGGCCCCCATACCGTGCATCTGATCGCCACTGTGACAATCCGTGCAGCTCATGCGTGCGCGGAAGTGCACATCGGATGGGATGCCCTCGTGAGCACCGTAGTACTCGTCCTTGATGCGGCTGCCGTGGCAGGCCGTACAGTTGCGCGCCATCGACGGCGTACGGTTGAAGACATGGCCTTCGACCAGACCACCACCGACGGAACTCGGCTGGCTGACGTGGCAATCACCACAGGTCGCATGACAATCGTTGCAGTGATACGATTCCATCTCTTCGATGGTGGCGTGATACTCCGGTATGCTGCGTTCGTACAGCACGTCGTCATAACCGCGCAGCGTGTTGTGCAGGCTGTTCCATGCGGGCAGCCCGACATCGACATGACAGCGACCACAGACTTCGGGGCTGTCGACAACTGATTCTTTAATGTCTTCGTGGGCGGCTTCCATGTCATCGACGTTCTGGCCGCCATGACAAATGGTACAGTTGATGTAAGAATGAATGTCTTGTTCGAACAGTTCGGCGTCAATCCAGACGCGCTCCCATGGCTCAACCGGAGCCACGGAGCCGCCTCAGCCAGGGCCGGACGAGAGCGCCTTATGGGCGTCCTCCTCCGGGACGACGGCCAGTTCTCGCAGGGCGCTTTCGCTGGTATGACAATCCAGACAGGCGAAGTCGCTGAAGGGCGCCAGCGGATCTATTGAATCCACCGACTGATCTCCATCACTGCCTCGCACCGTCCCGGTGCCTACCACCAGCAGCGCCGCCCCGGTTACCACCAGGGCCACCCCCAGGCCTAACAGGGTGACACTGCTCCGTAAACGTTTCAAGAATAATCCCTTCTGCTGCGATGCGGGTCATCCATGACGCGCAATTTAACGTTGCACCTCACAGGGGGATGCAACTTGTCTTAAGCATAGCCGGGGACCTCTTACGCCTTTAGTGACATCCATCACAATTGATATAAGTCAAGTTTCCGGTCAGGGTTGCTGGCCATAGCAAATAGTTCTATCTGGCATTAGTTGCAGCTTATTTTAGCGTGGTGCATGCCATTTGAGCGTGGTCATAACGAGGATGGTAAAATAAGAACTGCACAATCAATTGTGTGGGTTGGCAAAGGGAGATAGACGGAATGAACAGACCGCCGATAAAGTTGCGTCAGGTGGTTGATTGGGGTGCGGCAATCTGGGCCGGGTTAATCGCCGGTACCATTTTTTTGCTGCTGAACGTTTTTCTGATACCGGCAATTGTCGGTGGAGATGGCTGGGTCATCATTCATTACATGGCATCGCTCATCCTCGGTGAGACGGTACTGCAGCCACCTTTCGGTTTTGATCTGCTGACACTGCTCGTTGCGCTGGTGGTGAACTATGTGCTGGCGCTGATCTTCAGTTTGATCCTGGCGCTGATCATCCATCGCTGGGGCCTGCTGACGGGGATCATCCTGGGGGCGCTCTTCGGGCTGGCCATTTACGGCATAAACTTCTACACCATGACGCTTTTGTTCCCCTGGTTTTTCGCCATCAATCACTGGATGTTCGCCGTGACGCACGTCGTCTTCGGCGCGCTGGCTGGTGGCATTTACGAGAGTTTTGAAGTTGAAGAATTCGTACCCGTTGAGCCAGCAGAGTGAGGTGCAACAATGATGCGTATGAGAGGCCCTCGAATGCGGAGCTCTGGCACGGGATTGGGCATGCGCCTGATCATAGCGCTGGGGATCGCAGCTTTCGCCTTTATCTCTTACCTGGGCTCCGCAGACTATAACCCCGTCACGGGTGAGACGCAGTACGTCAGCCTGACCGAAGAGCAGGAGATCGCGCTCGGGCTGCAATCCGCCCCGGCCATGATCGAGGAGTACGGCGGCCTGTTCCCTGAACAGGATGTGCAGGACGCTATCGATGAAATGGGCTTTTCTCTGGTGGAGAACAGCTTCGCCCGCAATACGCCGTGGCGCTTCGAGTTTCACGTCCTCAACGACGACAGCACGATCAACGCCTTCGCGCTGCCCGGTGGGCAGATCTTCATCACCAGCGGCCTGCTGCTGCGCCTGGAGAATGAAGGTCAGGTAGCAGGCGTCCTCGGCCATGAGATCGGGCACGTACTGGCCCGACACAGCGCGCAGCGCCTCGCCAAATCGAACCTGTCTAACGGCCTGCTGGATGCCGTCATCGTCGCCACTGAGGGTGCCGGTGCCGGGACGGCGCAGGTGATCGCGCAGCTCGTCAACATGAGCTATAGCCGCGAGGACGAGCTGGAATCGGACCTGCTGGGTGTGTGCATCATGGACGCCGCCGGCTACGATCCCTCGGAGCTGATCGGCGTCATGCGCATCCTGGCAGAAGCGGGCGGCGGTGGCGGTCAGCCGGAGTTCTTCAACACGCACCCTAACCCGGAAAACCGCGTGCAGGTGATCGAAAACACCATCCGCAACATTGACGAGATCTGCCCCCAGAGTTAGAAAAGACACAGGGGCCGGATACATCCCGCCCCTGGCTTACACGAGCAACACGCGGCCTCATCGCCTGGCCGCCGCGCCATGCGGCAATGCGGGGAAAACCAGCTCTTACCTGTGGCCCCTCTCTCTGAAGAGGGGGCCAGGGTGAGGTTGGATCAGCGCGCCTTCACCTGCTGTGACTAATAATCCCGTGGGATGCGGCGATCACGGTCGATGTCGCGGCTCACAGGCGAGCGATTTTCATCCAGCCCGAGCAGCCCTTCAAGGATCATCGACACAATCGACATGATGATGCCGCCGAGGATCGCCTGACCCCAGCCATCGACAAACAGCCGCTCCGCACCGAGCAGCGTTGAGGTCAGCATCAGCATGGCCCCGTTAATCACCAGGATGAACAGCCCCAGCGTCAGGATGACCGCCGGGCAGGTCAGCAGGATGAGAAATGGCTTCACGAGTGCGTTCACCAGGCCGAAGACCAGCCCGATGATCAGCAGCGTGCCCACGCCATCATCACCGAGCACAATGCCGGGCATGATCGACGCCGTAATGGCGATGGCGACCGCGTTGATGATGACACGTATCAGGAAGTTGCGCATTATGTCCCCCTGGAAACATGAAACGAAACAGTTGGCGCAGAATAGGTGCTGCCACAACCCTATACGTGAGAAAATACCGTCAGGGTGCAGGCCAGCCCGATGAAACCGGCTCAACTGCCGCCGCCGTGTTGGGGCGTCAGCAGGTGCTCGCCGCCGTTGACGGGCAGCATCACCCCGGTCAGGAAGTCGTTCTGACACAGGAAGACCGCCGCACGCCCGACATCCTGCGGCGTGCCGGTGCGCTTCAGCGGCAGATGGTCGCCCATGCGCGACCACGTCTCATCGCTCATGCCGTCGCTGGTCTTCATGACCGGGCCGGGCACGATCGCATTCACGCGGATCTGCGGCCCCAGGCTCATCGCGCTGACCTGCGTCAGCATCCACAGGCCGGCCTTGCTGATGCCGTGATGCGGTCGCCTGGGCCACGGCGCGAACGCGCCCTGGTCGCTGATATTGATGATGACGCCGCCCGGTGATTCGTTATCCGCCATGAGGCGGGCCGCCTGCTGCGTGAACAAAAACGGTGCGCGCAGGTTGACGTTCATCGTCAGGTTCCAGCTCTCCAGGCTGATATCGAGGAGTTCCGCACTGGGGAATACCGACGCGCTGTTAACCAGAATATTCAGGCGGCCGAAGTTCTCCTTAACGGCATCCATCACCGTCTGCACGCCAGCCGGGTCGCTGATATCGGCCTGGACCGCGAAGGCGTCCACGCCCAGTGATTTGATGTCCTGCAGCGTATCGCGCACCTGACCCGCGTCGCTGCTGTGATAGTGAACCTGGATGTTCACCCCCTGGCGCGCCAGTTCCAGCGCGATGACGCGCCCGACGCGATGGGCCGACCCCGTCACCAGGGCGACTTGATCGCTCAGATCAACCAGCATGGCTCTTCCTCCTCATGACAATGTAGGCGCGATCCATCAGCGCGCCGGATGCTTTCAGCAGGTGGGTTCGTCTTCGGGTTCACACTCGGCTCCGGGGTCGGCCCCGGCATCAACGGAGAAGATCAACGGGTGCAGCGCCACCGCCAGTTGATATTCACGCGGCCTATTCGGGCCGGGTTCCGCTGCGAAGTAGCGATTCAGCAGCGCGATGAGTTCGGCCTGAAACTGGCTGATCTGATCGCGGTCCAGCCATAAGAGGCCGCGCCGGGCGAAGAGCGCATCCGGGTGCGGGGCTTCCGTCCGCAGGTCGATCACATCGCGGCGGACGGCTTCGCGGATGTCGGCGGCGGGTCGCATCAGGACGGTATCCAGGATGACCTCCAGGCCGGGCGGGATATGGTCTTCATCGAGCGGCCCATGCGTCAGCAGGTGCCGGGCGACGACGAACTGCCGCGCCGCGATCTGATACGTCTTCTCTTCGATGGCACCCGCCCTGCTGCGCACGTCCACCACGCGGATGATGCCGTGCTGCTCCAGCAGACGGATGTGATAGTACAGCCGTGTGAAAGGCACATCGAGCGCTTCTGCGATTTCCTGCACGGTGCGCGGCACCGCGCTCACCTGCTGTACGATGCGTTGTCGCAGCGGGTCAAAATAGACTTTCAGCGCTTCGAGATCGTCCAGCACTGCGCGATCTGCGGGCTGCTCCGGTTGTGCTGTCATGCATGTTTACCCCTGTCCATCTGCCCAGAGTTTAGCACAGCGCGCGGGGACCGTCACATAGGCGGATAGGGCCGCACAGGTGGAATCAGCAATGGCCGGGGAGCGCTCAGGCGGGCTGCGTGTGATCGCGCAGCCAGTTGGCGATTTCCGGCACGTCGACCGCGCCCTTGGCCACGCGCAGCACAAACGCTTCGATCTCGGCTTCGGTCCAGATCGGGCGGATGCCGTTGGCCTCCAGAAAGAGCTTCACAGCGCGGATAGCCGTGCGCTTGTTGCCATCTGCAAAGAGGTGGTGATACGCCAGCGAGTGCATGACGGCGGCGGCCTTATCGTGCAGGGTGGGGAACTGCGGCTGCCCATACAAGCTGAGGCGAGGCCGACGCGCTGCCGATTGCAGCAGGTGGCGGTCGCGGACGTGGGGCAGGCCTTCGGTCACCGCTTCGTTGATGTTGTACAGATCGTTGACGGTAAGGTAAATCGTCTTGTCGGGCATGATCGTCTGGGCATTCACGGACAGATCAGCGTTTGGCGAGTTCGTCGAGCAGCCAGCGGTGCGCGTCAATCAGAGCGTCGATGTGGGCGACATCCCGGTCGGCGTCCGGCTCCGGCGCGTGATGTTCCGGCAAGGCGATCAGCACACTGCCTAACCACGCGCTGAAGCGCTCCAGCGTCTGCTGACCTTCCGCCAGGGCGACGATGCGATCCAGCGCCGACTGCGCCATCCAGTTTACAGCATATCCGTTGATGCCAAGCAGGAAAAGCGCCGCGACAGTCGCCGTGCGCTTGTTGCCGTCCTTAAACGGATGGTTGCGGGCGATGGCGTGCAGCAGCGCGGCGGCTTTCTCCGGCAGCGTCTGGAAGGCGTCCTCGCCAAAAGCGCTGGCCTGCGGGCGTAGTTCCGCCGCCTGCAGCAGATCAATATCGCGGATCTTCTGCTTGCCCGTCTGGATGGCGGCATCGTTCATCAGCCGCCCGTTGATGAAGATCAGCTCGCTGGTCGTCGGATAGCGAATCATGAACGGCTCGCCTGTCGGGTCGTATAGCGTATCAGATGGCCGCGATACAGGCTGTCGAGGTCGTCCGCGAGCCGTTGCAGGCTGTATCGCTCCGCGATGACGCTGCGGTTGATGTGCGTGTCGGGTGGCGGCGCGTGCAGCGATTTCAGGATGGTATCGGCCAGCGCGGCGGCGTCACCAGGCGGCACCAGAAGCCCCAGCCGCCCGCCATCAACCAGGTCCGGCAGGCCGCCGACGCGGGTCGCCACGACCGGGCAGCCCGCCGCCAGCGCCTCAATGACCGGGATGGGCGTGCCCTCGTTGTGGCTGCTGACGGTCAGCACGTCCAGATCGCTGTAGGCAGCGGCCACATCGGATACCCAGCCAGTGAAGATCACGCGGTCCCCCAGGCCGAGCGTGCCGACCTCTTTGTAAAGCGCCGTCTTCAGCGGGCCATCGCCGATGATGACGAAGCGGGCATCCGGCTGCTGATCGACGATGCGGGCCGCCGCCTGCAAAAACAGCCAGTGATTCTTCACCGGCACCAGCCGCCCGACGATGCCAATCAGCGGCACACCATCCGGGATGCCATGCGCCGCCCGAAACGTTCCCTGATGTCGCGGGGTCTCCAGCAGCGGTGAAAGGTCCAGGCCCAGCGGCAGCACCGTCAGGCGCTTTTTACTGGTGATCCCGTAATTCTCGATCAGTTCGCGGCGCAGCCCCTCGCTGAGCGTCACGATGCTATCGGAGAGGTACGCGCCGAGCCGCTCCTGCCAGATGAACAGGAAGGTCGATAACCGGCTGTAATAACCACGGAAAGGGTGCGTATGCAGCGTGTGAACGACGACCGGCACACCCGTCAGGCGCGCCGCCAGCCGACCAATCAGGCTGGCAGTCGTATCCTGCGTGTGGACAACCTGCGGCTGATAGCTGCGCATGAGGCGCATCAAAGCTCGCAGCGCCTGCAACGCCTGTAACGGGCTGATGCCGTCGCGCAGTTGCGGCACGACGATTTGCTGATGCGGGTCGAGCGTATCAGCAGGCAGGACGTCGCGCTCATCGTCGGGCGTGCCGCCGGCGACGAGCAGCGTCTCGTGGCCGCGCTCGCGCATGGCCCGCGTCAGCAGCAGGGCCTGTATCGCCGGGCCACCGATATTCAGGCCGGAGACGATCCGCATAATGCGTATCGGTTGAGTAGCCATCGCGTTAACCGCACATCATCCAAAACGGCGGCGCAGGTATTCCAGCGTGACGCGATCAATACTCTCCGGATCATCGTCCAGGTTCCAGCGTTCTTCCAGGTTTTCATTGCCGACGAGCGCCCAGAACGCCTGCTGAGTCATCGGGTCCCAGGTGCCATCGACTTCGCCGCCCCAGTAGCCCTGCTTGAGCAGGATCGTCTGCAGCTCACGGGCGATAGTCTCATCGATCTTGAGGCGGTCATCCGGGCGCGGCGTGCCGAAGAAGAGATGATGAGATTCCAGCAGTTGACGCAGTTGACGCACGGGCGCTTCGTGATCATCGACGCGCAGATCAATATAGCGATCGTTATCGCCGCCATAGCCGCCGTTCGGCCGGACGACGAGCACCGCCGCCGACTGCTTGCCGCGCTTATCGCCCCCGGCGGATTCACCCGCGGCCAGCGCCGCGACCAGCCGGTCGGCCAGTTCGCCCCGCGCACCGCTGAAACCTTCCGCCATCGCGTCGAGCACGCCGGGGCCAGTCAGGATGTTGCCCTGCACGCTGAAGCCATCGCCCAGCTTGTGCCCGGCCCAGTCGTGGCAGTCCTTGCCTGTGTGCGCGGCGACCCGCCCTTCGGCGTCGATCAGCGCCACCTGCCGCGATTCGCGCCGCGTATCCTCCGCCAGCAGCGCTTTCAGCGTCTCCGGGGCGCTGTGCCCATCGGCCATCAGCCGCAGTCCGTCCGGGCCAAAGCTGACCTTCGCGAAGCTCTGCGTGGCGACGGCACCGACACCCGCCTGTGCCCACGATACGACCGCGCCCGCCGCCAGGAACTTACTGGCAACGGCGACCCCCCACGCGCGCTCTTCCGGGTCGTAGGCCACGATGGAGAAGGTATTGATCTGCATGTGCCATCCTCGTCTCATCTTGTAAGCAGCCGACTGCTATCAGAACCCCTGCCAGAGAACGCCTCTGACAATCGAGCGGACAATTTACCGTTTTGTGCCGTGGCCTGCCAGTAATGACAGCGGCAATTCACGGATCAGGACCGCTATGACCGCATCCCGGGCCGCTGCTGCCGATGTGGTGCGGGCCAGGGGGATGCAGTTCAGCCGCCGTCAGTGACGGCGGCGTGCAGCGCCGCTACTGCCCCTGGCCGAGTGAGTAGCCAGCCACACCATCGAAGGTATACAGGTGCTCGGTCTTGATGAAATCCAGGCCAGCGTCGTTGATGCGCTGCAGCAGGCTGATGACCTGGCTGTGCTGGATCGGCTTGCCGGTCGTACTCTCGAAGCGGCAGCGCCAGTGATCCGTGCAGAAGGTATAGGGCAGCCCATCCGGGTAGACCTTCTGGCCGCGATTGGTGATCATGACCAGTTCCAGGCCATCGCCGTTGGCTTCGGCGCGCAGCTTTTCGCCGATGGTGTTCGGGTTGCGGCCGTCTTCATCCCAATCGAGGAAGACATCCACGCCGACCAGCTCCTTGGTCGCCGTCAGACGCACCGGGCGCGCATGGGCGCGCGGCGTGCTGCTGCCCGTATACCGGACGGGCGCGAGGCGCTCCGGCGTTTTGCCCAGGCGGTCAATGACTGCCCGCGTGAATTCCTGCGTGTTGGCGCGGCGCTTGCTGCGGGTGTAGCTGTAGATATCGTTGGTGTGGATGCCTTCATCGACGGTGCACAGCCAGGCATTGTGGATGCGCTCCGCCACGCTCGGCTGGCCAATATGAATCAGCATGGTGACGGCGGCCAGCAGCAGCCCCGACGGATTGGCGATGCCCTGCCCGGCGATATCCGGCGCGCTGCCGTGGATCGCCTCGAACATGGCCATTTCCTCGCCGATATTCGACGAAACGCCCAACCCAACCGAGCCGGTGAGCTGCACCGCCACATCGCTCAGGATGTCGCCGTAGAGGTTGGGCAGGACGAGCACGTCGAACTGCTCCGGCTGATCCGCGACTTTGGCCGTGCCAATGTCGATGATCCAGTGCTCGCTCTTGAGATCGGGGTATTCCAGCGCGATCTCGTTGAAGATTTTGTGAAACAGGCCGTCGGTGAACTTCATGATGTTATCTTTGGTGAAGCATGTCACCTTGCGGCGGTTGTTCTGCCGGGCGAACTCAAAGGCATAGCGGACGATCTTCTCCGTGCCGGGCCGCGTGATGAGCTTCAGCGTCTGATAGACCTCGCGCGTCTGGCGGTGTTCGATGCCGGCATACAGGTCTTCTTCGTTCTCCCGGATGATGACCATATCCATCTCCGGGTGGCGCGTTTCGATCGCCGGGAAGTACGAGGCACACGGGCGCACGTTGGCGTACAGGCCCAGCGTCTTGCGGATGGTCACGTTCAGGCTCTTGTAGCCGCCGCCCTGGGGCGTGGTGATCGGTGCCTTGTACAGCACGCGCGTGCGCAGCAGACTATCCCACGCATGCGGCTCGATACCGCTGCTGTGACCGCGCAGATAGACCTGTTCGCCAATTTCGATGGTTTCAATATCCAGCTCCGCCCCGGCCTCTTTGAGGATTTGCAGGCAGGCTGACATGATCTCCGGGCCGATGCCATCGCCATAGGCCACTGTGATCGGAACTTTGGTCATGGGGACTCCTGTTTGTGTTGCGTAATGCGCGCCTCGTGACAGGCGCGCATGTGGCGTCAACGGGCGAGCGTCGCGGGCAGCGTCGGCGGCCCACACGCTGTAATTTCGTCAAAACGTGCCACATTGTACAGGAGGCTTGCACGGCTCACCAGTTGCTAAACCGGGCGCTGAAACCCAGCGGGTTAAATCCAGACGAGCCCCTCGATGAGCATATAGCCGTAGAACAGCACCGTCACCAGCAGCAGCGCGTCGATGCGGTCGAGGACGCCGCCATGCCCCGGGAAAGGGTTCAGACCGGGCACGCCGCTGTCCTTGACGCCGAAGTAGCGCTTCAATGCGGATTCAAACAGGTCGCCAGCGATAGCGACGAAGGGCGCAATCAGCAGCACGATAAAGCTGGATGGCGTCAGCAGCATGGCCTGCGCCAGCACCAGCGAAGGGAAGAACACGCCGCCGAAGATCGCCCCGAGCGCGCCCTCGACCGTCTTACCGGGCGAGATATGCGGGGCCAGCGGCGTCTTGCCGAAGGCGCGCCCCGCCAGATAGGCGAAGGAATCCGCGCCCCAGGTGGCGAAGAAGATCGCATACAGCCACTGCAGGCCGTCCGGGTCGCTGGCGCGGATGGCGATCAGAAACGCGCCGGGGAAGGCGATATACAGGATGCCGCCGAGCGTCGTACCCACGCGCCGGATGCTGCGCCCCGGGTCCTGGCTGCGATACATCTCCAGCACGAAGCTCACCACGATCACGAACAGCACCGCCGCCTGCCATAGCCCGTTCCATTGCAGATGGAACGCCAGCAGCACCGCCAGCGCCGTCACAATGCCCAGGATCGTGTTGCCGGGCAGATCGAGGCGCTTCTCCATGTGATAAAACTCGACTGTTGCCAGCCCGACGAGCAGCATCGCCGTGATCGTCATCCACCAGCCACCGGCGAAGGTCACGAACAGCACGCCCGGCAGCAGCACCAGCCCGGTGACGATGCGCAGCGTCAGGTTAGGCAGGCTGCGCCGCCGTCTGGGGGGTGTATCTGAAGGAACTTCGCCAGACATCTCTGAATCCGAAGTGGACGGCGGTTTCGCAGCGGAGGTCATAAGACTACGTCAAATCTGAACATCAGGTATTAGCCAAAGCTCAGCTAATAGTATCATGGCTTGCCCAACGACGATAGTGATGGACATATCACCACCCCGGACCTGCCACCCGCCAGGGTTATCACATGTTGTATTTACATGTTGTATTTGTAGTCGGCGCTGCATCTTCCAGCCTGTGACTGGCATCGCAAAAATGCGGCCTCGACAGCGCCTCACAGCGCCTTCACGAGCACCTGTGCCTGTAACAAGAATATCAGGCGATGGCGCTGCCGCCCGCTATAGATGGATTGCTGCGCTGTGGGGCATGTGCTATAGTCAATCGCAGTGCCCATCAAAACAGGGCCTGAGCTGGATTTGCACCGGAACGCGCCTTAAAACCGCGCCTGCGGTCCGCGCCGGAAAGGGACTGCGCCATGTCTTCTCGTCTGTCTTTGCCGCTGCTGCTGGTGGTCGTGCTGCTGACGGTCGGCGGTACGCTGGTCGCCATCAATAGCCTGGGCTTTCGCATCGTCTCCGAGACGGACAGCCTGGCCGACCCGCGCCGCGTGCCGGTCACGGTGCCGGTGCTGATCACCGCCACCCCCGACCCGAACGCCACACCACAGGTTATCATCGTGACGGCCACGCTCGACCGTACGCAGGTCGCCGTGCCGGATACGGTGCTCACTGAGAGCGCCGAAGACGGCACCCCCGTTGCGCAGCGCGCCACCGTCGACCCGGAACAGATCGGCGCGCAGGGCCTGACGCCGCAGGTCGCCGACGCGGCCAGCGCCAGCCTGCCGGATAACTGCCTGCTGCACGTCATCGAAGAAAACGATACCGTCTTCCAGCTTGGCCTGGATTACGGCGTCAACTGGCTGCTGATCCTGGAAGCCAACCAGCTGGAAGAAAATTCACTGCTCAACATCGGTGATGAAGTTATCATCCCGCTGGAAGGCTGTGATCTGGCGGAACTGCCAACGCCGCCACCCCCGCCCAGCGAGACACCCACCGCCACCAATACGCCCGACCCGAACGTGACGCCCACCGTCGATGCCACGCAAACGGCCATCGCGGAGCTATCCGCCACGCCGGAGGACACGCCCACGCCGGAGAATACGCCCACGCCGACCGTCACGCCGACAATTACGCTGGCACCGACCGCCGTCAACGCGCAGATCGCCATCGTGGAGATCGTCAACCCCGGTGACGTGACCGGTGAGGCCGTCCGCCTTGAGAATCGCGGCAATACCGTCGACATGACCAACTGGACGCTGACTGATCTGGACGGCAACGAGTTCGTCTTCCCTGAACTGCTGTTCTTCCCGCAGTCGCCGCTGACAGTGTTCACCGGCGTCGGCCAGGATACGCCCATCGCGCTCTACTGGGAGCTGGACGAAGCCGTCTGGGCTGAACCGGGCGACGTGCTGACGCTGCGCGACGCACGCGGCAACGTCCAGGCGACACAGCGCATTGGCGCTTCGATCGATCTGGATTAGGGCATCTGGATTAGGGCATCTGGATTAGGGCATCTGGATTAGGGCATCTGGATTAGGGCATCTGGATTAGGGCATCTGGATTAGGGCATCTGGATTAGGGCATCTAAATTAGGGCATCTGCATCGCAAGAGATGGGGTTTTGCGCCGCTGCGCTCAGGTCATACCGAGCAGGCGGCGCACCAGCCGCTGCATCTGCATGATATCCAGCGGTTTAACCAGGATATAATCGTGTGGCCCGGCCTCGCTCTCCAGCATGCGGGCGGCCATCGCGTTGGCCGTGGCAATGATGATGGGAATTTCTGCCAGTTTTGGCTCGGCACGAAATCGCTTCAGCAGTTCGTCCCCGTTGATGTTGGGCAGGTTCATATCGAGCAGGATCAGCTTCGGTGCCATCCCGACTACCGTATCATACGCGATCTGCCCATCACGGATGATAGTGCTCGTCAGGCCGATGATCGATAACGTGTCACGGTACAGGCTGGCGATCGAATCGTTGTCTTCGACGATGACGATCTGCGGGTCACTCATGACCGGCTCCTGGTCATTAGCAGGTGTAATTCTTATCACCTTACTGCGACGTGGCAATTGCCGCAACTGATAATAGTCATCTTTACACAGCTTCATCGCCACCCAGACCCGGCTTTGACAGTACCCGCGCGGTCATCTATACTGCGTGCTCACCTGCCACGCGCAACGAGATCACACCAGCATGACCAGACAACCTAACAGAAAATCCGGTCGCCAGACGCCAAAGCAGGCTTCCGATAAGCCGAAATCAGACGGCGGCAGTAAACCGCGCCGTCCCGCACGCCAGAGCGGGAGCCGACCGACGGGGAGCCGTCCAAGCGGGGGGCGTCCGACCGGGGGGCGGCAGGGTGGCAAGGGTGGGCCGCGCGGCTGGGACGCCGTCGCCGATTGGTATCACGGCTGGGCCGGTGGCCAGGGCAGCGACCATCACCAGCACCGGGCGATCCCGGCGGCGCTGGAACTGCTGCAACTCCAGAAAGGCGAGCACCTGATCGACCTGGGCTGTGGTGCTGGCGTCTTCGCCCCGTATGCCGTCGAGCAGGGCGCGCGCTACACCGGTGTTGACGTCAGCCCGCGTCTGATTCGTCATGCGCGTAAGGATCACGGGCAGCAGGGGCGCTTCCTCGTTGGCGATGCGCGCAAACTGCGCCAGGGCAAGGATATCGACGCGGGCAGCTTCGATGCGGCGCTGTTTCTGCTCAGCATCCAGGATATGGACCCCCTGCCGCCCGCCATCCAGACGGCGGCCTGGGCGCTGCGCGATGGGGGCCGGCTGGTCATCGTCATGACGCACCCGTGCTTTCGCATCCCGCGTCTGACGGGCTGGGGCTTCGATGAGGGGCGCAAGTTGCAGTATCGCCGCATCGACCGCTACCTGAGCGCGCAGCCCATCCCCATGAAGGCGTACAGCGGCACCAGTGGCACGACCATGAGTTTTCATCGCCCCCTGAGCGAATACGTCAGCGCGCTGGCGAGCAGCGGCCTGCTGATTGATGCGTTCGACGAGCTGACCACGCACGCCCTACCCAACGATAAGGCCGCCCGCCGTGCCGAAGAAGAAATCCCACTGTTCGCGGCGCTGCGTGCCCGCAAGCAGCTACCCCCCACCTGATCACAGGCCTGCGTTTGCCCTTCGCGTGGGCTGGTCATCACTGGTCATGGCGGCAGGAATGCGCTACAGTCTTATCCCATTGTTAATCATGAAATCTGTATCGCCCCGGGCCTGTACGACGGGTCGCCCGGCAGGAGGCATCGACTATGCGTGAATCCCTTCGTATGCGTGACGCCCGGCGCGGCCTGATCTGGCTGCTGCTGGCGCTGATAGCCGTTGCAGGTCTGGCGGCCTGCACGCCCGGTGATGCGCCGGCGGAGGATGAGACTTTTGAAGGGCCGCCGGTCGTGCGCATTCTATCGCCGTCACCGGATGCCGTTTATCTGGCGGGCGCATCAGTCAACATCCTGGCACGGGTGGAAAACGCCGGGCCGGATATGGGCCGCGTTGAGCTGCTGATGAACAGCGTCAACATCGGCACGACCGATGCCAGCGCGCAGACGGCCCCGGCCTTCTCGATTGAATCCGGCTGGCCCGCGACCATCGCCGGCGATTACACGCTGACCGTGACCGCCTTCCGTGAAGATGGCAGCGCCAGCGAACCGACGTCCGTCAACTTTGAGGTGCGCAGCAGCGTCATCGCACCGACGCAGGCGGGCGACGGCGACCAGACCACGCCCCAACAGACGCAGACCAGCCCGCAGCCGGATAGCATCGTGACGATCCCGCCGCTGCAGCCGCAGAACACCCAGACGCCTACGCCGACCGCCACCGACACGACGACCGACGCCTCGCCGACGCCAGAGGCTTCGCCCATGTCAGTGGCTTCGCCGACGCCCAGCTTCCCGACTGTACGCTTGCAGCAAGGCGCGAACATCCGCAGAGGCCCCGGCGTCGCCTTCGATCCGCCCATCGGCAGCCTTGCCGCCGGTGAAGTACGACGCATCCTGGCACGCAACCCGGATAATAGCTGGTACCGCATCGAAGTCTTCAACTCCAGCGGCTGGGTCTTCTCGGAGCTGGTAGAAGTCTCCGGTAGTGTCTCCGGCCTGCCGGTGGAAAATCCGCCGACGCCCGTACCGCCGCCCACCGCGACCATCACGCCCGTCCCGGCCCAGGTTGATCTGAGCATCGTCAACTGGTCGACAGCACCCAGCCCGCAGGTCTGCAACCAGCCAGCCACGACGACAATCACCATCGCTAACAGCGGCAGCAGCCCCAGCGCGCAGACTAACGTCCGCCTGGATGACCTGGTCAACGGGCAGGTACAGGCGACCAGCTCCGCGACAGTGCCACCGCTGCAGCCCGGCGAGAACGTCACCGTGCAGATCACGCTGACCGTCTCGACCTTCTTCCTGCAAGGGCACACCGTGCGCGCCATCGTCGACCCGGATAACGTCGTGCCGGAAACAAACGAGGAAAACAACAGCCGCCAGTTCGATTACGTGCTGCAGCAGGGCAGTTGCTAGCCACAGAGTCTCGGACAAACTGCAAAGCGCCCGGTATCCTGCCGGGCGTTTTGCTATACCAGCAAGTTCGACAAAACAAAATTATGAGAATATAATGAGCGCAGCAAGTAACCAGGAGGAGAGGACTCTATGAAGAAACTGGTTGATGGGTTGGGGCTGTGCTGCGCCCTGGCGCTGGCGATGCTGCTGGCGGCCTGTACGGGCGGCACACAACAGGAGATCGCCGTCGGCAACCCCGCCCCGGGTTTCACGCTGCCGGATGCCGCCGGGGGGCAGGTATCGCTGGCAGATTACCGTGGGCAGCCGGTGCTGCTCTACTTCCATATGGCGGTGGGTTGACCGCCCTGCCTTCAGCAAATCGTGGATTTGCAACAAGACCCTGAGTTCCAGGCTTTAGACGTCGCGCTGGTCAGCCTGGCGTTTGACGACGCCGAACAGCAGCAGGCCGCCATTGAGGAATACAACATCGAGGATGTCCCGATGTTGGTCGACGCCGATGGCAGCGTCTCTCGCACGTATGACGTGCTCAAGTGGGCCGTCCGCACAGGTGAACCCGGACACACGTTCATCCTGGTCGACGCCGAAGGCGAAATCGCCTGGATACGCGACTACGGCTCGCCGGACCTGCCCGACCCCGTTATGTACGTCCCCATTGATGAACTGGTCACCCAGGTCAGGGACAGCCTCAACTAGCATCACGCCGGGGTGAGGTCGACACGGCCTCACCCCCGTTGCGCCGCTCCTTGCACAGCGACCGTCATCTGAGCGCGGGCTGAGCGTGGGCGGTGCGTTCAGCAGTGCGGCCCGGCCTGATCTACGCTGGAAGCATCATAGTCCGACGAAAAGCAGATATGGAATGATTATGACCGGCTTCGTGATGGGCTTCGTCGTGTTCGTTGGTTTCGTGCTGCTGGTGGCGGGGGCGGCGCTGTTGTTCCTGGCGTATGACCCGCCTGCCGTGGGGCGCGTCGGCAAGGCGCTGACGCAGCACTTCCCCGCCGTCAGGCGGATCAACACAAGCACAATTGAGACGGTCGATAATGCTGGCAAGGTGCAGCGCTGGCAGCGCCTCCCCTGATTGCCATGCGTGATTAATCGAGGCGCTGCACAGTCTATCGCCAGTAACGCCCGACCGCAGGAAGTATCACAATCTGAGAGCAGGCGATCAGGCTTGCGGCGGCAGGACCTTCCCCGGATTCAGGATGCCGTTCGGGTCCAGGCTGTGCTTCAGCAGGCGCATGACATCCAGCGCTTCGCCGTGTTCCTCGCGCATGAAGGCCGCCTTGCCAATGCCGACACCATGCTCGCCGGTGGCTGTGCCGCCCAGTTCGAGCGCCTTGCGGACGATGGCCGCGTTCACCGCTTTGACCTGGGTAAACGTCGCCGCATCGCCGAAGGGCAGCTCAACATGGATGTTGCCGTCACCGGCGTGACCCTTCATATAGCCGGTGATGCCGTGCGCGTCGATGATCTCGCGGGAGCTGGCGATGAGTTCCGGGTAGGCGCTGATGGGCACCGCCACATCCATGATGAAGATGCGCTGTCCGGGGTGGTTGCGCACGAGCGTCTCATAAGCGACGTGGCGCGCATGCCACAACTTCTTACGCTCGGCGTGGTCGTCCGTCGCGCGGAAGGTGATCGCGCCCATCTCCTCGCAGATTTCGCGCAGGATGGTGATATCTGCCTGCATATTGCCCTCGTGCGCGCTGTGGACTTCCATCAGCAGCGTCGGGTTGGGCTCGATATCCGCGCCAGCTTCGTTGAGTGCGCGGGTATTCGTCACGTCGATGAACTCCAGCGCGGCCACATCGATGCCGCTGCCACGCACCGCAACGACCGTCTCGATGGCGGCTTCCACCGTCGGGAAACCAGCAATCGCCGCGATCATGTACTGCGGCACCGGCACCAGCTTGAGCGTCGCCTCCGTGATGACGCCCAGCGTGCCCTCGCTGCCGACGAACAGGTGCAGCAGGTCATAGCCGCTGGATTGCTTGATGCTGCGCGAGCCGACCGTAATCAGGCGGCCATCGGCCAGCGCGACCTGCATCTTCAGGACGTTGTCACGGGTCGCGCCGTATTTCACCGTACGGATGCCCGCCGCGTTGTTCGCCAGCATGCCGCCGATGGTCGCGTTAGCGCCCGGATCAGGCGGGAAGAACAGGCCATAGCGCGCCAACTGCGCGTTGAGATCCTCATGGGGGATGCCCGGTTGCACCGTCACCTGAAAATCGTCCACATGCACGTCGATAATCTGGTTCATGCGCTCCAGGCTGAGCAGGATACCGCCCCGCAGCGGGATGGCGTTGCCCTCCAGCCCGGTGCCGACGCCCCACGGCGTCACCGGGATGCGCACCTCGTTCGCCATTCTGAGGATATCCGCGACCTGCTGCGCCGTGACGGGCCAGACGACGACCTCCGCCGCGTGGGCATCGTGGTGGCCCTGGTCGCGTGCGCGCAGGTCGATTTCCGCCTGAGCGGTGGTCATATTCGCCTCGCCAACGATGGCGCGCAGCGCTTCCAGAATCTGAGCGGTTACGGGTGTGTAGGTCAGTGCACTCATGGGGGATTTCCTCGTAGCAAGTCAGCCGGACGCAGTGGGTCAAGCCTACCCCAAACCCCCTCAGGTGACAATTGCCAACCGTTTCTGTGGTGCTCACAGGCACCTCGCCCCAATCCCCTGCCACCAGGGAGCGGCGAACGATGCGGTTAACTTCAGCGGATTTACCCGGTTATTCGCGGCGCAGCACCACTATCGTCAAGGAAGAGGTTATAATGTAAAGTAGGCGAGCGCGGACGTGTCGCTAGCCAAATGGATAACCTATGAGTGAAATCACAGCCCTGGCCAAGCTCTCCTGGCGCAACCCACAGACCGGCGAACTGTGTGAGTACGTGCTCGGCAGCGGCGCGACGGTCACAATCGGGCGCTCTTCCCACAACGACATTCAGATTGCCGAACAGCACGTTTCGCGGCAGCATGCCCTGCTGAACTTCCGGGATGGCATATTTTTCGTGGCGGATCTCAGCAGCAGCAATGGCACCTTCGTCAACGATCAGCGCATTTCGGAGCCGTTCCCGCTGTTCGCTGGCGATACCATCCGACTGTACGTGCCGGAACTGCGCTTCCTCGCTGCGGATGAAGAAGACGAAATCGCCGCCGCCCAGACAGGCCGGCTGATCCTGCCAAGCCAGGGCAACGGCAGCAAGGCCAGCCTGATCGTCACCAACGGCACGCAGGAGGGCGATCATATCGCGCTGCACAGCGATAAGATGGAGATCGGCCGCGCCACCAGCGACGCCACCTGGGAGATCAAACTGCACGATCGCGCTGTATCACGGCCCCACGCCCGCATCGAGCGCGGCCCGGCGGGCTGGCTGCTGACAGACCTCGGCAGCAGCAATGGCTCACTCGTCAACGAGGCCGCACTGACGGCGCACGTCCCGCAGGCCCTGCGCGATGGCGATCGCGTCACCCTGGGCGGGACGGTCCTGCTGTTCCGGCAGGACTGGCAGCCCCCCTACACCAGCGAGGATACGCCCCCCAGCGGCACCGTCCCCGTGCTTGATGATGACTACAACCCGCCGACGCGCATGGGCTGATCCAACCGGGCTGATGCAACCACAGGCCGGGCCGCCGACGACTGCGACATATTCCAACGCTTGCCATACTTCAAAGTGTGATAAGCTAGAAGCATTACTATTGCGCCTGCCAACGGATTCTAACCCGTGTCTGAAACGCCGCCGCCTGATCGATTTGAACCCGGGACATCGCAGTACGAGGATGCTCAGGCGGTCATTGGCTGGCTGCGCGAGCGTCTGCAGGGGCTGACTGGCGAATACGCCAACGGCCAGATCAACGCCGCCCAGTTCAACGCCCTCTATCGACATTACACCGAAAAGCGCATGGTGATCGAACGACTCATCGAGCGCGACCCTGATTCCGACGCATGGCGAGCCGCCGCCCGCAAAGGCGATACTGACCGGCTGCGCCAGCGGTTTGAAGCGCGCGTGCTGTACTTCGCCGTCTTCAAGCGACACCAGCACACGCCGCTGGCCTCAAAGGGCAAGCTGCCCAGCGCGATCGCGCAGCGGCTGCTGCGGGTGCTGCGACTGGTCATGCAGGCGTCGAACTGGCGACAGGGCCTCATGCGTAAGGCGATGGGCGGCGGCTACTGGCTGCTGCTCTCCGCTGGGGAGCACAGCTTCACGGCGGTGATCTACTTCATGCAGCCCGCCTCCAGCCAGGTAAACGCCCTGCGCGATATGCACGCCGATTTCGAACGCGCCAATATGCTCGCCCTGCAGCGCGATCTCCCCGCCGACCGCATGGTCTTCCCGCAGCGCTCATTGATGCAGCCCTGACCGAATCCTGCCGCGTCCGTGCTGCTGCGCCTGCGCGAAATCCTCTAACCGACATCATCCCTACTCTTATTCTGCTCTTATGTCGATTAGCCTTCACAGCATGGCAAATCACGGCATAATGGCAGTCAAAGAATCATGGAGAGGTATATGACCGACCAGATCGGTGTAAAGGCGCGGCCCACCGCGCCCCTGGTGCTGCGTCCACTGTTGCTGGCACTGCTGGCGCTGGTGGTGGGCTGGGCGCTGGTCTACGGTGTGATCAGTACCGGACAGGCCCCGGGCGTCGTGATCGGCATCTTCGCGACGCGCTTCCTGGGCATCTTCATCGAGGCGCTGCCCTTCCTGGTGCTGGGCACGCTCACGTCCGGCCTGATCGAAGCGTTCGTGCGTCAGGAAGACGTGCTGCGCCTGCTGCCGAAAAATCGCGTGCTGGCGACCATCGGCGGCGCGTTCATGGGGCTGATCTTCCCGGTGTGCGAGTGCGGCGTCGTGCCGGTGGCGCGGCGGCTGTTCACGAAGGGGCTGCCCGTCAGCGTCGGGATCGCGTTTCTGCTGGCCGCCCCGTTCATGAACCCCATCGTCTTCGCCAGTACGTATATCGCCTTCGGCCTGAGCGAGGTGTTCATCCTGCGCTTTGCGGTGACGGCGATTGTCGCTATCAGCGTCGGCCTGCTGTTTACGCTCAACCGCAGACCGGAGGACGTGCTGCTGCCCGTCTCGTGGCAGCGCGAGGTCGCTCATTCGACGCCGCGCATTGGCTGGCTGGCGGGGATGCAGCGCACGCTGGCCGTCGCCGGCAACGAGTTCTTCGAGATGGGCCGCTTCCTGATCGTGGGGTGTCTGCTGGCCGCCGCGATGCAGACCTTCGTCCCGCAGTCAACTTTGCTGGCCATCGGTGAGGGACCGATCCTGAGCGTCCTGGCGATGCAGGCTTTCGCCTTCATCCTGAGCGTGTGCAGCACCGTGGATAGCTTTCTGGCGCTGGCCTTCGTCAATACCTTTACAACCGGCGCGATCGTCGCGTTCCTGAGCTTCGGCCCGATGGTCGACGTTAAAAGCATGCTGATGTTCATGGGCGTCTTCCGGCGGCGGACCGTCTTCTACCTGTTCCTGCTGCCCTTCCTGATGAACCTGTTCGCCGGCGTACTGATTAACGCAGTGATGGGATACTTCTGATGATGCCCTTGCCCGAAATGCTCACCACGCGCCTGAGAATCAGGCCGTATACGGAAGATGACTTTTCGGCCCGTGTAGCGTTCGACAAAGAGATCAACGGCCAGGATACCAAACTGGAAGACACGCGCCATTGGCTGAAATGGACCATCGCCAGTTACCGCGAGCAATCGCGGCTGGACCAGCCACCATACGGCGATTACGCTATCACCCTGTCAGAAGGCGGGCCGCCCATCGGTGCGGTTGGGCTGGTACCGGCGCTCATCCCCTGGGGCGTGCTGACGCGCATCGTCTCTGCCGATGAGGACGCGCTGGTCTCGCCGGAGTTTGGGTTATACTGGGCCGTCCTGCCGAAGTACCGCGGCCAGGGCTACGCCGCCGAAGCAGCGAAAAGCCTCATCGATCGGGTATTTGCCGGTCTATCGGCACGGCGCGTCGTCGCCACCACCGACTATGACAATCACGCCAGCCGGCGCGTCATGGAGAAGCTCAACATGACGATCATGCGCAACGACAACCACCATCCGGACTGGTGCCAGCTCGTCGGCGTGCTGAACCATCCGGGCCTGCCGCCATTTTCTGAAGCAGGACCAGAGACGCTGGTAGACGCCCCTGAGTATTAGAAGTTATCCGACCGATCGTTTGCTGTAAGCGCGTTTGTGAGAGTGGGTCGCAATGGAAATACGGGATTACACACAAGAGGCCAAGCTCAAAATTGAAAATCGCCCAACCTGGCGCGAATGGCTCAAGGCGGCGATTCTGCTGGGTATGGGCGTATACATTCTGCTGCTCATCCTGACCAATGAACTGGTCAACTATATCAACCTGCGCTTCGCCTGGCTGAGCTGGGTGGCGGTCGTGCTGCTGCTGCTGATGGGCGGCTGGGCGCTGCTGAATCTGCTGCGCCGCAAAGAATCGGATTACGTGCCGCCCAATCAATCCAGCCTGACACCGGCGGCACTGGCCATCACGCTGATCCCGCTGCTGTTTGGCCTGCTGGTGCCGCCACAGGCCCTCAGCGCGGAAGCAGTCAACGGGGGGATCAGCCTGTCGCCGGTCGGCGTCGGCCAGCGTACCGCTGACATCCCGCCGGAGCAGCGCAACATCCTCGATTGGCTGCGCGAATTATCCCGCGTCGGCGATCCGGTCGCGCTGCAGGGCCTGCCCGTCGATGTCATCGGCTTCGTCTACCGTGAGCCGGGCATGACCGAGAACCAGTTCATGATCGCGCGCTTCACCATGTCGTGCTGCGTGGCGGATGCCTTCGCGATCGGCCTGCCCGTCGAATATGAAGGTGCCGACGCACTGGCGGATGGCACCTGGATTCACGTCCGGGGTGAGCTGCGCGTGGGCACCTGGGTCAACGGCGAACAGGCCCCGCTGGTCATCCCGACGCTGGTCGAGCCAACCGACGAGCCAGCAACGCCTTATCTCTATTCGTAAGTCAGCGCGGCGGGCAGCGAGCACTCCCCGCCCTGGAGCGTGACCGATGTCTGAAACTCTTCAAAGCCAAGCGAAGAGCCGCACCAGCGGCCTCAGCCGCCTGGATATGGCCGTCGGCGTGCTGGCGGTCCTGTTGATCGCCGGGACGCTGCTGGTCGCCGTCCTCAGCGACCCCGGTCGCCAGGGACCGGCGCTGGCTTATATTCATCCCTACAGCGGCGGCATACCGAATATCTGGCTGGCTTCTCTGGAGGATCCATCCACGGCGCAGCAGCTCACTGATGTGCCCATCGGCGTCTTCGACTTCGACGTGAGCAGTGATGGTCGCCTGCTGGCGTACAGCGCCCGCCCGCAGGACAGCCTGTTCCATGAGATTTATCTGCTCAACCTGCAAACGCGCAATGTTCAGCAGGTGACGGACTGCACCGGCGCGGAGGCCGACTGCACCGCCCCGGATTTCCGCCCCGGCGATGACGTGCTGGCCTTCGTCCGCATCGATACCAACATGAGCATTGAGGGCGTCGGGCCGGGGACGTATCGCATCTGGCTGGCGGATATTCGCCAGTCGCCGATGGTCATTCAGCCGCTGACGCCGAACTCACAGGTGGTCGGCCACAGCCCGAGCTGGGCACGAGACGGTCGCAGCCTGTTGTTCTACAGCGCTGATATCGCCAACCCTGGCACCAACATCTTCAACTATGCCCCGGCGCAGGGCGACCCGGCGCTGGTCTTCGTGCCGGGCAACTCCGGCGACCCGGGCACGCTGTCGCCGGATGGCAGCCAGCTCGTCTACCCGGAGTACACGCGCCGCGCTGACGACAACGTCTACCGGCACCTGCGCATTGCGGATCTGACGAGCCGCGAATCGCGCCCGCTGACCGGGCCGGACGGCCTGGCCGATGATGCCGCCGCCCGCTTCAGCCCGGATGGCAGCGCCCTGGTCGTGGAGCGGCGTTATATCGATGGCCCCGAGGCGACCACTGGCTATCAGCTCTACCGGCTTGATCTGGCGACCGAGGCGGTGACGCCGCTGCTGGTCGATGGGCAGTTTCAGCATGGGTTCGCCGCATGGAACGCCACAGGCGATAAGGTCGCCTTCCAGCGGCTGCAGCTTACGGACGCGGACGGTCAGCCTGCGGTGGGCGTACAGCCGGAAGTCTGGGCGCTGGATAGCGACGGACGCCCGATACAGGTAGCGGTCAACGCCTTTATGCCGCGCTGGGCCCGGCCATGACGGTATCAGGCTGAGCCAACGCGGCATTTTCCAAACCACCCTTCAACGCGGGGCGCTGTAGGGCTATCATCAGCGGATGATCCCACGTTTGATGAAACCAGCAGTGTGAACCCCTATGACAACAATCCTCGGTATTGAAACGTCCTGCGATGAGACAGCGGCGGCTGTCGTGATCGATGGCAAGCTCATCGCCAGCAGCATCGTCGCCAGCCAGATCGACCTGCACGCCGAACACGGCGGCGTCTACCCGGAGCTGGCCTCACGGGCACATGTGGAAGCCATCAGCCCGGTGGTCGAGCAGGCCATCACCGACGCCGGCATCCGCTATGACGTGCTGGACGCTATCGCTGTGACGCGCGGGCCGGGGCTGGTCGGGTCGCTGCTGGTCGGCATCAGCTACGCGAAGGGCCTCGCCCTGACGCTCAATAAGCCGCTGCTGGGCATCAATCACCTTGAAGGCCACGTCTACTCGCTGTGGCTGACGCAGCCCTTCCCGGAGCCACAGTTCCCGGTGCTGGTGCTGATCGTCAGCGGCGGCCATAGTGAGCTGCTGCTGATGCACGGTCACGGCAGATACGAGCGGCTCGGCGGCACACTCGATGACGCGGCGGGCGAAGCCTTCGACAAGGTGGGGCGTCTGCTGGAACTGCCGTTCCCGGGTGGGCCACATATCGAACTCGCCGCGCAGATGGGTAACCCCGTCGCCTACCAGTTCCCACGGGCCAAGCGCGACGAAACCTACGATTTCAGCTTCAGCGGCCTGAAGACAGCCGTCCGGCGCGAGGTGACGGTGCCGCCTGTCGGCTCACGCGGTCGGCGTGCGCGTGGCGCTGAGAAGCATACCCAACTGCGCACCGATGTCAGCGTCAACGACGTGGCGGCGGCCTTCCAGGATGCGGCGACGGATATTCTGGTAGAGAAGACGGCCCGCGCCGCTGCCGACTACGGGGCGACCGCCGTGCTGCTGGCGGGTGGCGTCAGCGCGAATCAGATGCTGCGGCTCAAGATGCGTCAGGCGACCGACCTACCCGTGTTCTATCCGCCGCTGAGCCTGTGCACCGATAACGCCGCCATGATCGCGGCAGCGGCCCACATGCGCTATGAGGCGGGGCTGCGCAGCGGCCTCGACTTCGACGTGCTGCCGAGCTGGCCGCTGAACGATCAGACCTATTCTGATGTTTAACGAGGAAGAAATCAGCGGGGCTGGCTGACGATCCCGGCATAGGGGCGCGCCAGTTGCGTCGTATCGACGCTCTCGCCGTTGAGGAACTGCTGATTCGCCGCTTCAAAATCATGGTGCAGCCGCTCCAGAATGCGGATGTGCTGCAGGGGCGGCTCGTTATAGAACAGGAAGACGGCCGTCGTGTAGGTGCGCGGGATGTAAGCCAGCCAGCGCCCGCCGTCGATCTTCTCCGTCTGCGAGGCGACATAGGCCCGCGCCGCTAGCTGCTTGCCGATAACCTTCAGCATACGCGAGAGCCGGTAGGGTGCGACGTCAAAGCGGCCGAGCGTCTCCAGGATGATGCCGCTGCGATGGTGGTAAATGCACACCCCGACAGCGCGGGCGCTGGTCGCCTGCCGCAGCGCGATCGTAGTCACGGCGTCGTTCATGTCGAGCTGATCGGGCAGGTGGGGCATTGTCGCCAGGCTGAGCTGGTTGCTGTAGCGATCGTACAGCAGATCGAACTGCTCCGCGCTGATGCTGCCCTGCGTGAATTCCGTGATGAGCTGGCGAATCTTCTCTTGAATGCGATCTGCAATACCGACTCGCGCCGACGTCATGCGCCTCACTCCTGAACGCTTTACCTGACTTCAGCGTATCACAAATTCCAGGATATATTCTTAAGAATACGAAATGTCTTTACTTTTACACAATTTTTAGTATGCTCTTGGGCGCTTTCGCATGAATATATCTGCTAAGTCAGAATCTTAAGTTGTGCGAACATGCAGGTTGTGATTCACTTGATAATGATGTGTTTAGCGCAATGTTGTGTTTTATGACGAGTGACCCGGTAAACGTATGATGCAGGTTGATTCTCTTCAGCCCACTTTTGAAGATCTGGAACTGCTGGCCGAAGTCTCGCAGTTGCTGACGCTGACCGAAATGGACGGCGTGCTGCAGCGCGTCATCGGCCTGGCGGCGCGCGCCGTTGGTGCGGAGCAGATCAGCCTGTTTGTTCATGAACATGAACAGATCGACTGGGCGCACGTGTTCACCATGCGTGATCTGCCCGGCGAAGAAGCTGTGCAGGTTGTGACGCGCGTCCTGGATGAAGGCTTCGCCGGCTGGGTGTTCCGCAGTAAGCGCGGCGATTTCATCCCGGATACGCGCGAGGACAGCCGCTGGATCACCTTCGCTGATGATACAGTGCCAGTGCGCTCCGTGCTGTGTGTGCCGTTCGTCGTGCAGGATGAAGTCATCGCTGTGGTGACGCTCTCCCACTCCGAGTTGGGGCACTTCAACGCATATCACCTGCGCCTGATGACCATCATCGCCAACCAGGCCGCGACCGCCGTCCGCAATGCGCAGCTCTTCAACCGGCTGCGCGTGCAGCGCCGTCAGCTCAACGCGATCCTGCAGGCGATGGGCGACGCCCTGATCGTCGTCGATGAGTATGGCCATATCGTGCTCATCAACGAGGCAGCGCGCAGCCTGGCCATCGGCGATCCGCCCGTGATTGGCCGCAAACTCGCTGATTTCGCCGCGATGGACAGCATGTTCAAGCCGCTGCTGCCCTACCTGACGCCCCCCACACCGGAGCGCGCCACCAGCGTACACCGGCTTGAGACACGCTCGGAGCGGCTGCAGGTTGATTTTCAGGTGACGATTGCGCCCTGGGAAGATGGCCTGGGCGGCCCGCTGGGCACGGTCATCGTGCTGCACGACGTGACACCGCTGCGCGATCTCAGCCGCTTTAAGGATGAGATGCTGCGCGTCGCCACCCATGACCTGCGCAGCCCGCTGGCGCTCATCGCCGGCTACGCCGATATGATCCGCATCGACACCCTGGACCCTGATTCGGCTGTTCTGGATCACGTGGGGATCATCAAGAAATCCGTAGAGCGCATGGGCAGCCTGATCGATGAGCTGCTGCGCGTGGAGCGCATCCGCAATTCACCGCTGGAACTGCGCGAGCAGACCGACATTCAATCGCTGATCCGCGTGGCGGTCGTCAACATGCGCCCGTCGGCGGTCGCCAAGCGGCAGCAGTTCGAAACAGATATTGAAATGGACGATCGCCCGCGCATCGTCGCCGACCCGGTGCTGCTGCGGCAGTCGATGGAGAATCTGATCGCCAACGCGATCAAGTACACGCAGGAAGGCGGCCAGATTACCGTACGCGCTCGCTGTGAGGCCGATCGGCTGTATTATGAGGTGGAAGATACCGGCATCGGCATCGCGCCGGAGCATCACGCCCGCGTCTTTGAATCCTTCTACCGCGTCGAGAGCCTCTCGCAGCAGCAGAAGGGCAACGGTCTGGGACTCAGCCTGGTGCGCAACGTCATTATGCGGCACGGCGGCGACGTCTGGCTGGAGAGCGAACTCGGCAAGGGCAGTCTGTTCGGCTTCTGGCTGCCGCTGATCTCCGACCTGGCAGAAACGCAAGACACCGCCGATGATGAGACGCTGCCGACCAGCGAACCGCCTTCGCCGGGTGCTGCCACGCTGTTCTGAGTGCGGTGTTCCGCACCAGCGGGGTTGATGCAGCCGCCGGCTGGCACACAGGAGATTGCGGCATGGCCCAACCCCCGCGCCCTGAAGCATCTGATCTGCAGCGCGCACTAGAAGAACTCCACGCACAGCGTGCCGCCTTCAGCCCGGCGAGCTTCGATGCGCTGCTGCACCTGCTGCACGAGGCGCTGGGCGACAGCACGCCGCTATCCCCGGAAGCTGACGCCACCGCCACCGATGAAATCCGGCTGGTGACGGTGCTCTTCATCGATGTGACTGATTCCACACGCATTACGCAGCAGATCGGTGCCAGCGACTGGAAGAACCTGCTGGCCGAAGCGCATCGGCGGCTGGCGCAGGTCGTCGCGCAGTGGGAAGGTCAGGTCGGGCAGTATCTGGGCGATGGGTTGCTGTGCTTCTTCGGGGCGCGGCGCAGCGGCGGCGATGACGCCATGCGCGCGGTTGCCTGTGCCCTGACCCTGCAGGCAACCCTGCAGAGCTACGCCAATGAGGTCTTCCTGCAGCACGGCATTGATTTCACGACGCGCATCGGCATCAGCAGCGGTCGGCTGGTAGTTGGCATGGTCGGGCACGGCGACCATCAGGAACGGCTGGCGCTCGGCCCTGCGACCAACCTCGCCGCCCGCCTGCAATCCCTGGCGGAGCCGGGGGCCATCGTCATCGACGAGGCGACCTACTACCGCACGCGCAGCACCTTCGTCACGCAGCGACAACCGCCCATGACGATCAAAGGCTATGATGAGCCGATCGTCTATTACCGCGTACAGGGGGCGCGCCACGCCGCCCGCGTGCCGCTCACGGATGACCATTTGCACGGCGTCGAACTACAGTTCGTCGGCCGCGAGGCCGAGCTGCAGATCATCCTGGATGCTTACGACCGCGCCATCCAGCAGTGCCAGTTACAGACGGTGACCTTCGTCGGTGAAGTCGGCATTGGCAAGAGCCGGCTGCTGATGGAGGCGCTGCACATCTTCCGCAGCCGGGGCGACGAAGGCCAGCAGCTCATCATGCGGGCCGCCTTCGAGCGGCGCACCGCCGAGAACAACCTGCTGCATGATCTGCTGGTTGATCAGTGCGACCTGAACATCGATATGCCCGCCGATGAAGCCAGCGAGCGCGTGCGCGCCTACATCCGCAAGACGTGGTCCGGCGACGACGCCATCCCCGCCGCCGATATCATCGCCTACCTGGGCGGCTTCGGTGATCTGGAAAGCCCACACGTGCGCGCCTTCAATCGCAGCCGTCAGGCCAAGCAATCCGCCAATGAGTGGATCACACGCTGGCTGACCGGCCTCGCACGTAAAGGGCCGCTGCTGCTCGTCATCGATAACCTGCAATGGGCGGATACCGCCTCCATTGAGATGCTCAACGCCATCGCGCTCGGCCTGAGCAATCAGCCGGTGCTGATGCTGGCCGCGGGTCGCCCGGAATACGATCAGCGCGCCCCACGCTATCTGGACGGGCTGCCCGATGCCCGGCCCACCACGCTGGAGCCGCTGGCCTCAGGGGCGACGCTGCGCCTCATCAATACCGTGCTCGATCATGTGGAGCGCGTGCCCTCCAGCCTGCCCATGCTCATCCAGAACCGGGCCGTGGGCAATCCGCTGTTCGTGGTCGAGTTTTTGAATATGCTGTTCGATCAGGGCGTCTTCCAGCTTTATGAGCACGACACCCACCCGGACGACGAGCACCCGGTCACGTCGTCGCGCTGGCGCTTCAACATCATCCCGTATGACAGCGTCATGTCGGACCTGCCGGATGGTCTGATCGGCATCACGCAGGCCCGCCTGGATGATCTGCCGCTGCTGCTGCGCGCCGTGCTCCAGGTGGGGGCAGTCGTCGGCGATACGTTCTGGGAGGGGACGGTCGCCAGCATGCTGCCCAATCTGGAAGTCGGCCCGCTGCTGGATCAACTGACGGTGCGCGGCCTGATCGCCCCGGTGCCGGAGAGCGTGTTCCGTGACGAGACGCAGTATATCTTCCGCCATGCGCTCTATCGCACCGTCGCCTATGAGATGATCCCGCGCGCCAAGCGCGAATCGCATCATCAGCAGGTGACGCAGTGGCTCGTGACGCGCATCGCCGATAAGCCGGAGCTGTATATCCTGCTGACGGAGCAGTTCGAGGCGGCAGGTATGTACGAAGAAGCGCTCTACACCTGCCTGGAAGCCGTCCAGAACCGCTTCGAGCGCAATGTGCTGCGCGAGGCGCTGACGCTGGTCGAGCAGGGCCTGTCGCTGGCGCGCAAAGTCGCCCGCGAGATCGCACTGCCGATCACCAGCCGCCTGTGGCTGCTGCGCAGTCAGGTCCTGGTCGCACTGGAGAAGTACGAAGAAGCCAGCGCCGCCGCCAACGCCGCGCTCATGCTCATGAAGGAGCTGCCCGACACATACCTGACACATCAGCGATCCGTCGCGGCGCGCACGCTGGGCACCGCCCTGCGCGGGCTTGGCCAGTATGCCGAAGCCCACGACGCGCTTGAGATCGCCATGGCGACCAGCGACGAGAGCGATCGCGCCCACCGCAGCGGCCTGCTGGTCGGCTTTGGCATCCTGTGGCTGTATCAGGGCGCACTGGCGGATGCCCGCGGCTATCTGCTGCGCGCCCGCGAGCTGGCCCTGGCGACCCGACAGTTCAGCCTGTTGAACGGCGCGCTGGCCGGGCTGGGGCTGGTCGCCCTGGATACGGGCGAACTCGCGCTCTCGCTGAGTTACTTCGAGACGGTGCTGGCGTCGAACCAGCAGCAGGGCAACCATCATCTGATCGCCAAGGACCTGCGCAGCATCGGCCTGCTGTACTGGAAGCTGATGTGCTATGACCGGGCGCTGCTCGTCTTCAACGAGGCGGATACGCTGCGCCGCCAGCATCGCGGCCAGGATACGCTGCTGCAGGCCTATCGCGGGCTGTGCCTCTCGGCGCTGGGGCATGTCGACGCCGGGCATAAACTCTTTCAGGAGATCCGCCCGCAGGACCACGTCGACCCGTATCACGCGCAGCAGGTGCAACTGGCACAGCTCGTCAACCATAACCTGACTGGCCGCTACGACGTCTGTCGCCAGCAGGCGGAGCAGTATATCCCACAGGTCGAACCCCAGAACCCGCTACTGGCCGCCCGCGCCCAGTATCAGTTGGCGCTGGCCCTGCTCGCTCAGAATGACCCCGGCGCGCTGCCGCTGCTGCGCACCGCCCTGACGCTGGAGGAGAAGTACGGCGGCGCGGACATCTGGCAGATCTGTGTTCAACTGGCCGAGCACGACCCTGACGCCGCCGACCGGCAGCATTATCGCCTGCGCGCGGCGACCCTGCTGCATCACCTGGCCGACAGCCTCAACGACCACCCGGACCTGCAGGCGTCGTTCCGGCGGCAGCCACAGCTCGCCTGGGCCTTCCCGACGGAGGCCAGCGAAGAGCCGTTCTGACGACCCCACGCAGCGCCGACGGCGCACTCAGCAAATCATCATCTAGTCGACGCTTGTCGTCAGCCCACGCTGCGCTATACTCCGACGCGTTATCGCTCCGTGGATGCCGTCGCATCCTGATCTGCATGAAGAGGAAAACACCGTGTTTGGAAACGAACCCTTCGAAGACCTGCGCATCGAAGACTATCAGCAGCGCTTTGGCGAGGGTACAGCCCACGCCCTGATCGACGTGCGCGAGGTCGATGAATACCTGAGCGGGCATCTGCCCGGCGCTGTCAACCTGCCGCTGAGCAGCATTCAGATGCGCGTGGATGAAATCCCGAAGGACCAGCCAGTCGTGCTCGTCTGCCAGACGGGCGGGCGCAGCGCCATGGTCGCGGAGTGGCTGGCATCGCTTGGGTACAGCCAGCTTTACAATCTGGCCGATGGCACGATGGGCTGGCGCATGCGCCGTCTGCCACTGGATACAAGCGCCTAACGCAGCATCCCCCCACGGATCGGGGGCTTGACCCGGCCCTTCTGCGCGTATTCTGAAGGCGAACGACAATGCGCAAGGAGGCGATGCCATGTCCTTCGACCCGACCTTTGGGGATTTTCTGCTGGCGATGTTGGCGATTTCGGCGCTCATCGTCCTGCTGAAGCCCAGCCCGGTCCGCCGCAGACGCCGTCGCGCTGACCGTCGCAGCGCCCGCCGCCGCTGGTCCGATAACCTCAACGGCGAGTGGGATTACTGGGAGGGCGAGCGCCATCGCTGAGGCGAGCGCCAACCACCCCGTATCAGACGCAAACAGGGGCGAGATGGTCTCGCCCCTGGGACGTTACTGCCCGGCGCACCCTAACGCGGCCGAATACTGCCAGAGCCGGAGATATTCTCCGAAAGTGCCGGCGACCCCATATAGGTGATGTTACCGCTGCCGCCAATCGACACTTCCAGTTGGTCGGTCGCGTTGACCTCGACATCGCCACTGCCAGCGATGGTGACGACCGCCTCATTTACCGGCAGGTCGAAGGCGCGCACATTGCCAGCGCCAGCGATCAGCAGCGACAGGCGCTCAGCCGTGCCCGTAGCGGTGATCTCGCCGCTGCCGCTGATCGTGATCGAAAGCGCATCGGTATCGACTTCGTTCAGCGTGACCTCTGCGCTACCGGCGATCTCCAGTCCTCTGAGGTTGGTCAGCGTCAGTTCGTAAACGATGCCCCGGTCCGTCTGGATGCTCGTGCCGGTCTGCGTCCCCAGCGATAAGCGCCCATTACTGACGTCGCTCGTCAGCAGCGGCAGGATGTTCTCATAGGTCGTGATGGTCAGCGACTCCGTATCGCCAAAGCTGATGTTCACATCGCCGCTGCCCGCCAGCACGACTTCCGACACATTGCTGATGTCGCGCTCCTCCGTGATGATCTCGCCGCTGCCCCGCGTGACGTTGAGGCCGACAAACGTATTGCACGCCGCCAGCGTCAGCAGCAGCAGACTGGCAGCCATGGGCCACAGCGCCCTGTGCGCCGCGCCACGTCGATTGAAACGCTTCCCTGATTTACCGCTTATGGCAGACATTGCACTCCCCCTGAATTGTGACCGTAATCGTATTTTTCCATGCGTGTGTCGATGAGGCTGCACACATCAGCCTATACGTATTCAGGGGCGCAGGGTCGCAGGCAAAATCGCGGTAAAAGGCGATCAGCAGACGGCTCAGCGGCGGTCGCTGCCATCGTTGAAGATGCCTGTCGGGTGACAGCCCAGACCTGCCCGCGCCGCCTCGATTTCGAGGTTGCGGTACTCCTCGTAGAAGCGGTCATCCGGCTCGTACAGCACGACTTCCGCGTAGCCCTGGGCGATCATCTCACGGCCTACCAGGGTATCGCCCACGTAGACGTAGCGCAGCAGGCGATCATAGCGGTCGCGGTTGGTGACATCCCGCACGAGCCGCACCGTCCGGCCTTCGACCAGTGCTTCGTTGGCGCGGGTGGCATCCCAGTAACAGGGTTCGTCGCGCTCCGGCGTGTTGATCCCCACATAGCGGATCGTCTCAGCGCGCCCGCCAATATCGACCACGATGGTATCGCCATCAATCACGTTGATGACGCGGCCCGTCTCACTGCCATCCGTGGGCGGCTCAAACTCAATGCCGCAGCCCGTCAGCAGCAGACCGATCAACAGCAGCAGCGAGAACAGCGGCAGGCTCTTTAACGCGCGCCGGAGAATGTGCGGGTAGGTCATGTTTCGTCCTCAATCCATAAGTTCATTGCAGGGAACATCGATGCCATTTAAGCGGCTTCAAGCTTAGGGCCGCTGCGGATTGCGCGCAAGTCCGTCTGTGTGCCGGAATATCGCAAAACTATAAAAAACGCACCGGAAGATTCCGGAAATATCCAGATTTGTGGTACGCTTAATTAAATGTGTAAGATTATCCTGTGTGAGGGTGTCGGCAGTCGTCGTCTGCCGCAAGTAGGGTAAGTCCATGAAATCACGCGAGGAACTGCGCCTGCAACAATGGCGCGAGATACTCAAAGAACCAGACCCGGAAATGAGCAAGATCGCCGCGGACAAGCTAGCGGAGATCGGTCGGCAGGAAGCCATACCTGATCTCATCGAGGCGCTGAAGAAGCGCACGCCCTTCGTCGCAGCGGCAGCCGCGCAGGCGCTCGGCAAGCTCGATGCGCGCGAGGCTATCCCCGATCTCATCCAGGCACTGCTGCGCCATACCGACGTTCACGTTCAGACCGCAGCCGCCGAAGCGCTCGGACGTTTGCAGGCGCGTCAGGCCATCCCCGCACTGAAGCGCACCATCAGCAACTACCTCGAAGAGAACAAGACGGACCGGCTCAGCATGACGCGAGGCTTCAAACGTGGCCTCTTCACGACCAGCATCCTCGCGCTGAAGCAGATCGGCACGCGCGATGCGGTACGCTTCGCGGAGCAGGCCGAGAGCGCCGGTCGCTGATTATTTGTACGTGCAGATGTGATCAGTCGTGCGATCAGGCGTCAAAGGAAACTTCTTCGCCGGGGTGCATGAAGCGCACCTGCAGCACCAGCCGACCGAGGCGCAGTTGATCCCCATTGCGCAGGATGCGCAGTTCACGCGGGTGCAGGCGCTGCCCATTGACGCAAGAGCCATTCGCACTGCCCAGATCATAAATCTGGATCGCATTGTCATCCGCCTGATAGCGGATCGCCAGGTGCAGCCGCGAGACGCCCTTCTCCGCACCCCCAATATAAGAGAGGTCCACGTCCGGGGCCATCGCGCTGTTGGACGTGCTGCGCCCGATGACCAGCTCGTGATTGCGCAACTGTGGCCGCAGCTCGAAGCGCTCGTTGAGGTCGCGCATTGTCAGCATGAGGACGGAATCAAGGCCGAAGTACTCGTTGCTGTACAGTTCCTCCGTCGCTGAGGCGAAGTGCCGCGTATCAAACGCGCCAGAGGCTGTATCCAGCATATAACCGCAGGCATAGCAGAAAATTTCATTGCTCTGATTCTTCTTGCCGCAGTTGGGGCATTCGATCCACTCCGGCACGCTCGAGATGCGCGTCTCGACGGTCTCGCTATCGCCGACGGTTGTGCGCCGCAGCGGACGAATCACAGAGCCGGATGACGCAGTGTTTTCAGGGGTGGGCTGGGGCGGCGGTGCGGATTTCGCACGGGATTGCTCCCACTCGCGCAGGCGCTGCGCGAGCTGGTCCTTCTGGTTGCTCGGCAGGGCCTCGACGTAGATGCGCAGGGCACGCAGGGCTTCGCGCGTATCCAGGCCGTTTTCCCGCATACGCACATACTCGCTGAAGATTTCCTGTGTCGCACTCATCGTCCTGCCTGCATTTACTGAAGTCTTTAAGGAGATACAGCAAAGCGCTTCATCATAATTGCGCTATGGTTGCACTGATTATGTGGCATTCTACAGCGAAGACAGCACCGTCCAGCATAAAAAACGATAGAGTATGATGATCAGCGCCTGTAAGTTGTGATCTTCTTCACGCTTATCTGCTGCTCAACTAACCTGATTATACTGCGTCTGCGCAAACTGCCAACTAAAGTGTTCAGCAATCAAAACAAATCGTAAAGATGCTGACAGAATAACGCAGTCAGCGTGCGCAATTGTATTCAATTCCACTCACAACAGGAGCGTTCAACATGCAGCAAGGTCTGATCAGCGTCACCCTGCATTACTGCGCCGCTTGAAACTACACGGCTCGCGCCGTCAGTTTGACGGCAGAAATTTTGCAGGAACGCGAAATCGAGTATTTCGTCAAGGACTGGCAGCTTATCCCCGGCACCGGCGGCGTCTTTGAAGTCACCGTCAACGGGGAGCTGGTCTTCAGCAAGAAGGAACTGCGTCGCCATGCGGAACCCGGCGAAATCCGGGCGGCGATCCTCAAAGTGCTGGATACCGTACGCCCGGCGGATTTCAAACTGCCGGAGAAAGAATAAGCCCGGACGGGTAATTCTGATGGGCGGTCGCGGGGGACACACACAGCCGATAACTGCTGTCTGTCACCCGGGGCGGCCCATCCGGTATGAACCATCCGGTATGAGCCATCCGATACGCCCCCATTGAGCACTGCCTCTATTCAACCTGCCTGAAAATTCTGAATCTGTTTTCGTGTGAACCTGCTAATGGCTGAAACAATCATCAGCGGTAACTTGGTATTAAGCAGCACTTGACATCGTAATGCCTGGTTTTCCGCAGCAAAATATGATCAATTTCGCGTTATTTCACCGGTAGAACACAGCGTTTCTGAGACCTCGGTCGTACCGCAATAGTTAAATGCCTAGTTAAAATTATTGGCGCGCCCTGCGTACCGTGTTAAATTTTATGAGCGGTGGTGTGTATAGTTCCAAACTATACCAACCGCATTTTTCCGAGGGTTTTTAACCATTATTCAAAAGTGAGGAGTACACGCATGAAGAAAGTGCTGATTATTGCAGCCTTGGTAATGCTTGTTCTGGGCGGTGGTCTGGTCGCGGCTCAGGACGCTCTGGAGGTCGAACTCGGCCCGATCACCCAGCGCATCATCGAGCGCGGTGAACTGATCTGCGGCGCGAATCAGGCGCTGGTCGGCTTCGGCTTCGTCAACGATGAAGGTGAATTCGAAGGCTTCGACATCGATATCTGCCGTGCGGTGGCCGTCGCCATCCTGGGCGATGCCGATGCCGTTAGCTACCGCCCGCTGACCGCTGCGGAACGTCAGGCCGCCATCCAGTCCGGCGAAATCGACATGATGAGCCGCAACACCACCTGGACGCTCAGCCGTGATGTGGTCTGGACCTCGATCTACGGCCCCACCATGTTCTACGATGGCCAGGGTATCGGCACCCGCGCTGACCTGGGCGTGACCAGTGCGGTCGAACTCGATGGTGCCAGCATCTGCGTCCAGACCGGCACCACCACTGAGCTGAACATTGCAGATTTCGTCGAGAGCAACGGCCTCGATATTGAAATCCAGGTTTACCCCGATGCCAACAGCACCTGGGAAGCCTTCCTGAGCGGCAGCTGCGAAGCCTGGACGACCGACAAGAGCGGTATCGCCGCCTTCCACAGCACCGCTGAGGACCCGGGTTCGCTGGTCATCCTCCCCGACACGCTCTCCAAGGAACCACTCGGCCCGCTGTCACCCGCCGGTGACGAACAGTTCGCGGAAATCGTCCGGTGGGTCGCCTTCGGCCTGATCCAGGCTGAGGAATTCGGCATCACCAGCGAGAACATCGATGAGTTCCTCACGAGCGAAGATCCGGCAATCGCCCGCTTCCTGGGCATCGGCGACAACCTGTCCGGTGAATACCTGGGTATCGCCAACGACTTCATGGTCAATGTGATCCGTGCCGTCGGCAACTATGGCGAAATGTACGATCGTCACCTGGCCCCGCTCGGCCTCGACCGTGCAGGCACCCCCAACGCACTGTGGACCGAAGGCGGCCTGATGTTCAGCATGCCTTTCCGCTAAAGAGCGCTGCGGCGCATCCGTGAGCTGAGCACGACCTCAGGCGCGGATGCGTCGTCTTCATCGGCGGGATGTGCTGCACCCGGTTGATCACCAGGATCACTGGCCGGGGCGGGGCATCCCGCTGGTGTCTGTTTGCGGACGTTTGCGCGGGGCTTAACCGACAACGTCCTGTCTGGTAATCTGCGGTTGATTTGTGGTTGATTTACTGTCTATCTGTTGTCGTTCCTCTGTCGTCGTTCCGCGTTGTTGATTACGGCATCAGGTCACACGCCATCCATACCGGAGCGTGAGCAGGAGCCTAGTTGTGTCAGAGTTCATGGGATAAACGCCTATGGCCGCCCCAAAAGACAAAAACATCGCCATGACCAAGGCGGGCGCGCCCCGGTCGTTATTAGATTACCTGCGCGATATACGTGTCATTCAGGGTATTGCGCAGATTATCGTCATTATTATCCTGGTGACGTTCCTTTCGATCGTCGTCACGAACCTGTTTGCCAATCTCGAAGAGCGGAATCTGCTGCCGAACTTCGCATTTTTGAACACGCGCGGCAACATCCCGATCGCCGATGCGCCGGAGTGGTACAGCGCGGCCAACACCAACGGCGAAGCCTTCTTCGTCGGCGTGATGAATACGCTGCGGGCTGTTTCCGTCGGGCTGGTCGGGGCGACCGTGATCGGTATCATGGTCGGCATCTTCCTGCTGAGCACGAACTGGCTGATCAAGACGATCAGCCGCGTATACGTGGAGATTTTGCGCAATACGCCGCTGCTGGTGCAGCTCTATTTCTGGTACTACGTGGTGTTTTTGCAGGTGCTCCCGCGTGATCCGACCGGCATACCCACGCCAGGGATCGCATTCATCCCCTGGACGACGCCGATCCTCTTCATTCTGATTATTGTCGTCTGGCTGTACGCCCGGCGGACATCTTTCCCGGGCCGTGTGACTGGTGGGGCTTTCCTTGCACTGGTCGTGGTGACGCTCGTCCGGCCCTGGCTGTTTACGTTCATGTCGCCTGATCTGGTCAATGTGGCCGTTCTGCTGCTGAGCTTCGTCATGCTGCTGGTGCTGATCTTCGCCCCGCGTGACTGGCGCGGCCTGGGCACCGGCTATCTGGCGATCGTCGTCGGCGTGATCCTGGGCGGCGCGTTGTTCCAGTTGTTTGAGTATTTCGGCACGGTCGCAGACGGGCAGTATCTCATCCTGGGCATCTACCCGGCCTTTTACATCAGCGTCAAAGGGCTGATCACGCCGGAAGTGCTGCCGACCACCGTCTTCGCGGAGTGGCTGGCGTTCGTCGCGGTAGGTATCGCGCTGGCGATCATCCTGTGGGTGGTCAGCGGCCACGTCACCGAGACGACGGGTAAGCCTGTGCCACGGGCGGCGCTCGCATTTTTGTCGGTGGCCGCCTTCACTCTGATTGGCTGGAGCATCGTCGGATCGCAGGCCCACCCGACCAACATCACCGTCACCCAGGGAGACGAAGTGACGGTGCTCACATATGAAGAAGCCCTGACGAGCGACATCATCGCGCTGGAAGACTGGACGCAGATCCGACCGGAGCCGGTGGTTATCGCGCTGCCGGAACTCAACCGCTTCAATAACCCGATCGTCGGGGGGACGCTTTCGCCGCAGTACATGGCGCTGGTGATCGGCCTGATCATCTATACGTCTGCCTTCATCGCGGAGATCGTGCGCGCCGGTATCCAGGCGGTGCCCTACGGCCAGATCGAAGCGGCGCGCGCCCTGGGCCTCTCCACCTCGCAGACGCTCACACAGGTGATCCTGCCGCAGGCGCTGCGCGTGATTATCCCGCCGCTGGGCAACCAGTATCTGAACCTGAGTAAGAACAGTTCGCTGGCTATCGCTATCGCCTTCCAGGATACATACGGCGTCGGCCAGACGATGATGAACCAAACCGGCCAATCCATCACCGGCTTCGCTCTGCTGCTGGTCGTGTACCTGTCGTTGAGCCTGATCATCAGCGTGGTGATGAACATCGTCAATGGCCGCTTCCAACTGGTGACGAGGTAGGTACGACATGGCGACAGAGAATCCGAAAATACAGCCGTCTCAACCTGCGCCGATCGTCATCAACTATGACGAACCGCCGACCAAGCCGCCGCCGCTGCTCTCCAGCGGGCCGCTGGCCTGGATGCGCGACAATCTGTTCAGCAGCTCTTTTGACACCATCCTGACGATCATCGGCGCGATCATCCTGGTGGGCGTGACGTTCGGCCTGATCAGTTGGGCCGTCCGCGAAGGCGACTGGTTCGCCGTCACGTTTAATGTTGAGCAGTATCTGGCGGGCCGCTTCGACGATGAAGAAGTCTGGCGACTGGGCGTGCTCATGCTCTTCGTGACCTTCACGGCGGGTGTGGCGATTGCAGCCTTCTTCCGCCGGATTTCGCCCATTTTCATCGGCGGCCTCGCGCTGATCTATTTGCCGCTGCTGCTGGTGCCCGTGATGGTCAACGCGACCATCCCGCTGCCGCCCTCGTACATCGTCGCGTCAAACGTGCCCATCGTCAGCGGCACCCTGACAGAAGACCCCATCCCGGAAGTCGCCTTCACAGCGGCAGCCGGCGAAACGCTGACATTCCGCTTTGCGGACCAGACCGGCACTGATGAGGAACTATCGAACCTGGCCGGCTTCGTGGACGACCCGGCGAACGCGCTGCGCACTGCGGCCCGCGCCCGCCTGGAGAACATCGCCCGCTTTGCCGAACTGGACCTCCTCATCAGCGAAGATACCACCGCGCTCGAAGCCGGTGATCAGGGTCTGTTCATCCCGCCGCAGCGCGAGATCATCCAGCGCGAGTATGAGCGTCTGCTCTACACCCCGCCGGAAGAAGATCAACTGCGCATTGAAGAGATCAACGACCTGCTGGCCAGCGATGACGCACTCCGCCTGGCCATCGCCGCAGAAGATGAACTGCTCATCCGGCTCGCGGAAACCGAAGACTCGCCCATCATCACGCCGGAACCCATCGAAGGTGAATTCGGTGAGCCGCGCGTGATCTCGGTCACCGGACTGGGCGAACTCGGCGGCGTACTGCGCCTGGTCCTCCTGCGCGATTACGAAGAGGTGCGCACGGCGCGGCTCAACGTTGGCGCAGATGGCACCGCTCAGACGGAACTGAGCGAAGAAAATCTACTCGAACCGGGATACTACATCGTCCACGTGACGCAGGATGACGTCGTCATCGGCGCAACCGAACTGGGCTTCGTCAATGGCGACACGCAGCCGCAACCCCTCAGCGATGAAGAACGCGCCATCCTTGAGTATGAGCTGGCGCGCATCTCCACCCCGCCGAGCATCGTCAACACTTATGATCTGAACGAGTTCCCGGTGGCGATCACCGTGCTCGACAGCGACGGCAACCCACTGCCGGAGGGCACGCAAATCCTCGAACCGGGCGACGGTATGGTGCAGGTCAGCATCCCGGATGATAGCTGGTACATCCTGCGCAAAGAGATGGTCGAAGAGGCTGAGAGCGTCGCCCTGCTGGCCGTGGATGGCATCTACCCGCTGTTCCGGCGCAGTGTCGGCGTCCTGCGCGTGACGGATGGCTTCGAAGTCCGTGCACCTATCCCGCGCACCGAAGCCAACGAAGACTATCCGTTCCAGAACCTGACAGAGAACAAGTATCGCGGTGATCGCCCGCTGACCGATTACATGCGCCTGTATCTCGCGCCGTTCTTCACCAAGCCGCTCTTCACCGATGCGGGGGCGGGTATCAGCCTGCAGGCCAGTATGGCGGCGCTGCTGGTGGCCGGGGTGCTCGGCTTTGGCGTGGCCCGCTGGTCGGATCGCACCTTTGTAGCGACGGAGGCGCGCAACCGCTTCAGCCGTAAGCTGGCCAACTGGCTGCTGCTGAGTACGCCGTTCGTGATGTTCCTGCTGATCATCGGCGCGGATTTGCTGGCGCTCTCCATGCTGATCTCATGGGCGGCCTATACCATGCTGGCCTACTACATCGGCCTGCGGATGGGCCCGGCCCTGGGCGGTATGACTGTGCTGGCGGTGGTCCTCGTGTATGCTGCCATTGGCACGCTGGCGCTGCACTTCGCCCCCATGCTGATCTACGGCGAAAACTCGACCATCCCGGCGATCGTCGCCACGCTGTTTGGCGGCGGCCTGACAAGCCGTCTGCCGTTCGTCTTCAGCGCCCTGCTGACGCTGCCGGCAATCATCGCCATCTGGTACGGGGCCGGTCAGCGGCACGACTACAGCGAGGGGCAACTGCGCCGCCTGCTGATCATCGCCGCGACTGCCGCTGTGATCTTCTACGTGGCACCGGTGCTATACAATGCGACTGTCGGCTTTGACCGTGGCGACGCAGATTCTCTGCCGAATCTGCTCATCCACAGCGACCCACGCGACTGGGGCGGCCTGCTGCTGGCTGGCATCGTGACGGTGTACGGTATCCTCCTCGCGTTCCCCCTGGGGATCGCGCTGGCACTCGGACGTCGCAGCAGCCTGCCCGCGCTCAAGATCGTATGTACGCTCATCATTGAGCTGGTGCGTGGTACGCCCTTCATCGTTGTGCTGTTCGCCGGGATGCTGCTGATCCCGCTGGTCAACCCGGCCTTCGCAGAGATCCCCAACGCCTACCGCGCCCTGGCTGCGACGGTGCTGTTCATCGCCGCCTACCTCGCGGAGAACGTGCGCGGCGGTCTGCAGTCGATCCCGCCCGGCCAGGCGGAAGCCGCCCGCGCTGTCGGCCTGACGGACTGGCAGATTACGTTGTTCATCATGCTGCCGCAGGCGCTGCGCGCTGTGATCCCGGCACTCGTCGGCCAGTTCATCAGCCTGTTCAAGGATACGTCGCTGCTGGCGATCGTCGGCCTGATCGACCTGACCGGCGTCGTCAATCAGGTCGTCGTCGCGCAGGAGTTCATCGGCACCCGCAGAGAAAACCTGCTGTTCATCACGATTATCTACTTCGTGCTGAGCTACATCATGTCGTGGGTCAGCCGCCGTATTGAAGAGAGCGGCAGCGGCAGCGTCCGCCGCATTTAAACGTCAGCCTTACCTTCAGCCTTAGCATCAGACTGCCGGATGTTAGCGTCGAGAGAGAGTGACAATGGCCGTAATCGAAGAGCCCAAACAAAAGAGTCAGAGCGCCGTCAGCCAGTATGACGAGCCAATGATCAAGGTCGAAAAGATCAACAAGTGGTTCGGGGATTTCCACGTGCTGAAAGATGTCTCGCTGGAAGTCGCGCCGCAGGAAGTGGTCGTCGTCATTGGGCCGTCTGGCTCCGGCAAGTCGACGTTCATCCGCTGCATCAACCGCCTTGAAGAACATCAGGAAGGCAAGATCGTCGTCGACGGCATCGAACTCACGCATGACGTGCGCAACGTCGCTGAGATCCGCCGCGAGACGGGCATGGTGTTCCAGCAGTTTAACCTGTTCCCGCATATGACCGTACTGGAGAACGTGACGCTGGCCCCCATGAAGGTCCGGCACTGGTCGCGCGATCAGGCGGAGAAGAAGGCGATGGAACTGCTGACCCGTGTCGGCATCCCGGAGCAGGCCAAGAAGTACCCCGGCCAGCTTTCCGGCGGCCAGCAGCAGCGCGTCGCCATCGCCCGCGCCCTGGCGATGGAGCCGAAGATTATGCTATTCGACGAGCCGACCTCCGCACTCGACCCGGAGATGATTAAAGAGGTGCTGGACGTCATGAAGACGCTGGCCCGCAGCGGTATGACCATGATCGTCGTCACGCATGAGATGGGCTTCGCCCGCGAAGTGGCCGACCGTATCATCTTCATGGACCACGGGCGCATCGTGGAGCAGGGACCGCCGGTGCACTTCTTCAACCCGGATGTCGAGCATCACCCGCGCACGCAGGAATTCCTCGATCAGATTCTATAGGCCGCACCCCAGGCAGCGATCAGGGAAGATGGCGAAAAACATCACAACCGGACAGGCGCGGCCTGTCCGGTTTGCATTCCCGCTGATTCAAAAGCGCTCCCAGGTGACGTCGTCGTGCTGAATGTGGATATGGCCATCGTCATCGACAAAATCGGCGGCGTGGGCCGGGATGCTCAGCAGATCAAAGGGCGCGCCTCGTCGCACGCCGACGAGTGCCGCCCGGATCAGATCGGCGTAGGGCTTTAAGCGTGTATCCCACTTGGCCAGGGCGAAATGCGTATCAGGGTAGCGACGCACCAGCGCCTCGATCTTCTGCCGCCGCACCTGACCGGCCTCGCCCCAGAACGTCGGCTCATCCGGGCGAAAGCGCACGTCATCCGGCGCGAAGGCGACCACATCCGGTTTATAGCGGTCGCCAATCGAGACTTCGATGGTAGCATGCGGATAATCGGGCAGGTAAAGCGCCCACAGCAGCGCCTTCATCAGCGGATGCTCGAAACGCTCGCGCATGCCGCGCACCACCACAATCTGCCGCCCATGCGCTTTGAGTCGCCAGCGACGGCGCGTCAGTACCGGCGATAGGCTCACCGGCGGCCCCGCAGCCAGCCGAGCAGCCCGCCAGCTCTGGCGCGGGCGCGGCGCGTGGGCATCTCCTGCCCGTTGAGCATTGCGCGCAGGTCATCCAGCAGGCCGGGCGGCGCGGGCATGGGGGCCATGCCGCTGCTGAGAAAATCCGCCACCGTCTGCGAGACGCCATCATCGAACATCGGGCCACTGTCGCTGAACATCCAGCCCGACCAGATCAGGCGCTGCGTCTGCTCGAAGTAGCGCACCGCGTGATGCTTCTCACCGACGCGCCATTCCCATTCCGTAGCCGATTTGCGTGTGTAATCCATGCGACCGATCCCGGGTTCGCTGGCCAAAGTGCGTCCGCGCAGGTGTGCCTGTCAGATCTCATCAGGCAGCCTACGCCACTATTTTAACCTGAGTCTGCAACCCCTGCAGCGCCACATGGCAGCCTGTGCGCGCAATTTTATTTAAAATAAATCGAATATTGAACCGAAACTGATAATTCTGCGTATACACCTGACAGAAACCGGAGAGAAAACGCGTTTTCGTATCCAAAAGGACAGGCCATGAGCGCCATCAACGCCCCCCGCCAGGGAATCCGCACGTTTTACACCATTATCCTGACGCAAACGCTCTCGTTGATCGGCAGTAAGATCAGTGCGCTGGCCATTGGTATCTGGCTGTACACGACCACCGGTAACGCCACGCCGCTGGCGCTGGTCGCCTTCTTTCAGATGGTGCCGCAGGTGCTGCTGAGCAGCTTTGCCGGGGTGATCAGCGACCGCTGGAACCGGCGTCTCATCATGGCTGTGAGCGATGCCGGGCAAGCCATCGGCACGCTGCTGCTGTTCCTGATCTTCGTCAGCGGCAACTTTGAAATCTGGCATCTTTACCTGATCGTCGTGCTGCAATCGATCGCTGGGGTGTTCCAGAATCCGGCGCTGACGGCTTCGGTGACGCTGCTCATCCCGGACGGCCAGCGCGACCGCGCCAACGCCATTATGCAGCTCGCGTATCCGGCCTCAGGCGTCATCGCCCCGGCGCTGGCGGGGTTCGTCTTCGCCCTGGTCGGCATCGAAGGCGCGCTCATCATCGACCTGTTGACGTTCCTGGTCGCTGTGGGCGTACTGCTCTCGGTGCATATTCCGCAGCCGCGCAAGACGCGCAAAGGCGCAGAAAATCAGCGTGGGATGCTGGCAGACATGCTGACCGGCATCCGCTTCCTGTGGGGCATCAAGGCGCTGTTCTGGACGGTGATGTTCATCGCCCTGCTCAACCTGCTCATCAGCGGGATTAGCGTGCTGTTGACGCCGTATCTGCTGGCGCGTACCGGCAGCGAGGCGACGATGGGCGTCCTGCTCAGCCTGATGAACGCGGGAATGCTGGTCGGGGGGATCGGTACCAGCATCTGGGGCGGGACGCGGCCACGCATCCACGGCGCGATAATCGGCGTCATACTGATGTCCTTCTTCATCATGACGATTGGTCTGGCGCAGTCCGTCCCGGCGCTGGGGGTGGCGCTCTTCCTGGCGCTGTCGCCCAATATTCTGGTCAACAGCGCCTTCATGACCATCATGCAGACTAAGGTTCCGCCGGATTTACAGGGGCGCGTCTTCGCGACGCTGGGGCAGGTCGCCTCGATGCTGGTGCCCTTCGCCTATCTGCTGGCCGGGCCGCTGGCCGATCAAGTCTTTGAACCCGCCGTCCAGACGGAAGCGTGGGCAGCGCTCGCGCCCTTCTTCGGCAGCGAGACCGGGGCCGGTATGGGCCTGCAGATCTTCATCTATGGGCTGCTGTCGCTGATCCCGGCTGTCATCATGTACGCCATACCGAGCCTCCGCCGGATGGAGGCGCTGCTGCCGGATTACGTCGATGAACCGGAAGATGACGAAGCAGCCACGACGGAGCCGCAGACCGTCACGGCAGGCTGAAGCGGCCAATCACAGGCGCGCCGATCGCCGCGCCGGGCACCTCGCTGCTGACGCTGAAGTTACTGATGCTGCCATCCGCGTTGAAGCGATACCAGCCTGCGCGCACTTCGTAAGCGCCGGGGCGCAGCTCATCAATGGGTAGATCGATCTGCTCTGACCAGCGCGCCCCTGCCACGAACGGCCCTAGCGGGGTGTCGTCCTGTGCGACCGGCACCCCGTTTTCATCCAGCACCTGCACGAAGCGCACCACGTCACCCACCAGCGGATCATCAAACTGCCAGCTCAGCCGGATTGCCAGCCAGCTCGCTTCCGCCGCGACCTGATAGGCATCCAGCATCAGCCCGGCGTAGACAATCGGCGGCGGCGGGGCCTGTGGGATGAACTGCTGGTTCGGCACGCCGACCTGTAAGCCCAGGCACTGCAGCACCGGATCAATGCGCTGCGGGCAGGGTGGGTCCAGCGCGATTGTGAACGTGTAATAGCCCGGCTCCGGCAGATAGGCGGCGAACTGGCCGTTCGTCCAGCCATCGACCACGCGCCGGTGAACGGGCACGCCATCCAGCGCCACGACCACCTGCCGCGCCTGCGCACTGACGTCGCTGGCCTCCAGCAGCCAGCCCGGCTCCGGCGCATAGACGGAAAGCCGGTATGCCTCGTTCAGTTCCTGATACGCGCCATCAGCGCTGAGCGCTACGAAGGCCGGGTCGGATTCTGGCGCGGGCACGTCATACAGCGCGATGCGGTCATCGCGGTAAGTCGGCTGACCAAGCTGCGCGTTCAGGCGCTGGCTGAGCACATCATAGCTGCCGATCTCACGGGCGCGCGCATGATGGAAGATGATCACATCGGCCCCGGCGGCGGTCAGCAGTGCCGGGTCGAGCGTGGCTTGCAGCAGCATCAGCCGCGCCGGGTTGACGGGCGTACTGCGGCTGACCTGCCCGGCGATCAGCGGCTGCTCATGGGCCGTTTGCAGCAGCAGGGCGTCCTTCGCCGCCAGCAGATGTTCATACGGCACGTTGAACACAGCGCGCACATCCTCCCGCTGACGCAGGTCTGCGACGGCCTGAGGCACCGTCGCTGGTGATGTGGGCATGGGCCAGTACAGTTGATAATCAAACAGGATGAAGGCCGCCCATATCCCAAATATCGCAAAGGCAACCCGCTGATTTTTCCCAAGTCGGGCGCGCAGGACGGCAGCGCCATAGGCTGCCAGCATGGCGACTGTTAAGGCCAGCACAAAGGCGAATCGTCCCGGCGTGCGTGCAATCGACATGCCGGGCAGTTCCTGCAGCAGCGCCCAGGGCAGCGTCAAATAGCTGATGAAGCCGTCGCCAGCGTCGATCTGCAGCGGCTGGTCGAAGACTTTCAGCAATGGGCCGAGCGCCAGCACCCAGGCGACCAGGGCCAGCAGCAGCCACCAGCGCGCACGCCTGCGGCCAATGAAGCCGATCATCGCCAGCAGACCAGCCCCCAGCCCGATATAGGCCGCGCCTTCGGTCAGGTTGGTGCCGAGCACGCGCCGAGGGTAGCTCAGGACCGCGTCATAGAACGGATTGAAGAACGAAGGCGTCACGATGGCGAGCGCATCCAGACTGAAGCGGACCGTGCCATCTGTGCCGCTATACGCCGTCTCTGAAAGCACTTCCAGCACGACGGGCAGCAGATACAGCGCATACAGCACGCCGCCAACGAACGTCACCGCCACCACGCGACCGGCACCGCGCCAGTCGCGCTGCCACAGCCGCGCCAGGAAGAACAAACCCGTCACCGGGGCGAGGGCGTAAATGCTCTGCAGAATGTGGCCCATCGGCACCAGCATGAACAGCACCACCGCCAGCAGCCACTCGAACCAGCGCGGGCGGTCACGCTCCACCAGCCGGAACAGCGCCCAGAGGTACAGCGGCAGCGGCCACATGACGATCAGGCCGCTGTGACCATCCGCGATGTGCCCCTGCATCGCCGGATAGGCCATGAAGATCAGGCCAGCCAGCAGCGCCGGTATCATTGAATCCGCGCCGAGACGGCTGCGCGCCAGCCACCACATCGCCCACCCGTTGAGCGCCAGCGCCAGCCACACCTGCAGATTAAACGCCAGCGCCAGCGGCAGCACAAAGGCGAACACCCCCATCGGCAGCACGTAGAGCGGCACGCTCAGGAAGACGGCACTGCTGAAGCCCTCCGGGTAGCCCAGTGTGCTCTGATAGAAGAAATCCTGGCCAGTACGCAGCGCCTGCGTGAACCACCACATATGCCGGGCGACTTCCGCGCTATCGCCGCTGCGGTTGCCGATGAAATGCGTTGTGGCGGTCGTCAGTGCGGGCCAGGTGATCAGCAGGCCGATCAGGAAGTACAGGCCGATGACGGCCACATGCCGCACGAACCCGCGTAAGGTCATAGATCGCCCACGTTCTTGAGGCCATTACCCGTCAGCGCCAGCACGATCTGCGCATCCGGCACGAGCAGGTCGCGCACCTGCGGCAGCGCCGCCCAGGTGACCGCGCTGGTCGGCTCCGCTGTAAAGCCGCGCCGGAACAGGGCATCACGGGCGGGCAGAATGTCTTCTTCGGCGACGCGCAGGGCTGCGCCGTTGCTCTCGCGGATGACGGCCAGCACCGCCCGACCGCGCACCGGCACCTTAACGATGATGCCATCAGCGACGGTCTGCTGTACTTCGATGATGGGCGGTTCTTCGGCACCGATCTCCCAGCCGCGCACAATCGGATCACTGCGCTGCGCCTGCACCGCGAACAGGCGCGGCATGCGGTCGATCAGGTCGGCGTCATATAACTGTCGGAAGCCACGCGCCAGCCCCAGGAACAGACCGCCATGCCCCAGCGGCGTGACGACCGCATCCGGGGCGCGCCGCCCGAACTGCTCCCACAGTTCATAAGCAGCGGTCATCTGACCGAGGACGAAGTATGGGCTCCAGGCGTGGCTGGCATAGGGCGTCGTGCGTGCGGCTTCTTCACAGGCTTCGGTCTTGGCGTGCTGCGGGCCGGCAATCTCGACCAGCTCACCGCCGACCGCGCGAATCAGCGCCTTCTTGGCCGGTGAAGCTGTCTCCGGCACGTAGATGCGGGCATGGATGCCCAGCGCGCTGCTGTAAGCCGCGACCGATGCGCCCGCGTTGCCCGACGAATCCTCAACGACGGTCGTCACGTCATGGGCGGCCATGTGATTCATCATGGTGACGGTGCCGCGATCCTTATAGCTGCCCGTCGGGTTGAGGTATTCCAGCTTCAGCCAGATGCGCCCGGCATCTGTATCCGTGTGGGTCAGCGGCGTCAGGCCCTCGCCCAGGCTGATGCGCCGGGTCACCGGCAGCATGGCGGCATAGCGCCACAGGCTGTAATCGTCAGCGACGATGGCCTCCGCGTCGAAGGCCGGCAGCCCTTCCAGATCGAGCGAGCCGCCGCAGGCCGTGCAGCGCCAATCCAGCGGCTGCGCCACCGCGCCGCAGTCATTGCACACAATCTGCGTCATAGCAGTCCCATGCCTTCCAGGTGGGTGTGAAGTTCGCGTTGATCGTGCAGGCGCTGCTGCTCCTCATGGACGCCGCGCAGCAGCCGCTTGCCGTAATCCACGATTTCGCCCAGGTCCCATTCGAGCTGGTAATAATGCAGCACACGCCGATCCGCCTGGCGCTCACCGATGATGGCGGCGTAGCTCTCGCGGGCATCCAGCCAGGGCCGCAGGAAGAACAGATCGCGCTCTGGCGGCGCATAGATGGGCGTGTCCCAGTCGATCAGGTAGACGTTGTTATCCGGCGAGACGATGATGTTACCCGCGCTTGGGTCGCCGTGGCAGATGACGAACTCCGCGCACAGGTCTTCATCAGCGCGCAGGGCCTGTGCCAGTGCCACGAACCGCGCCGAAAGCCGCTTCAGCCGGGGTGTCAGCCCGCGCAGGGTGTGCCGCAGATCGCGCTCGATGGGGTCGTCGCTGGGGACGGTCGCCATGTTCAGCAGCTCGCCGAGTTGGCGCACCACGTTCGTCGAGAAGCGCTCGACGGGTGGCAGTTCGTCGTCATGGAGTTTGCAGCGGTGCAGCGTGGCGATCAGCGCGCCGAGTTTGCGCTGCTGCGACGCCGTAAATTCAAGCTCGCTGACGGGCGTACCGGCGATGTAAGGCAGCAGCTTCGCCTGATAGCCATCCAGATCATTGATGTACAGGCCGGTGCTGGCCCGCAGCGGCGGCGGGCTGATCTGCCGCAGGCCGTGATCGTAGTACAGCGCCATATGCGTGACGATCACATCCTGCCGAAAACTGCCTTCTCGGCACAGATCAGGCTGTGTCAGCTTGAGCACGTAATCCGGCTGATCGCCGTCCGGCTCCGTGAAAATCAGATAGAGCCAGCCGCACTCGCCATGTGCGACGAAACGCGCACGCCGGGGCCGGATCGCATACAACGATTTCAGCCAGCGCGCCAGATCATGCGGGGAAATATCGGGTGGTGTACGCATAAGACGCATTGTAGCGCAAGTTGCCCGTGCAGGCACCCGTGACCATTGGCCAGTGCAGCCGTCACGGTACAGCGCCGTCACGGTGCAGCGCCGAAGAAACGCAGAAGAAAAATCAGCCGATAGTGCGGATCGTGTCGCTGGCGGCACGCAGCAGGGCGTCAAGCTCGATGGCGGTCATGGCCGGGACGATCAGGTGCGCGCCGTTGACGGCATCATCGCTGCCGACGCCCACGACGAACATCCCCGCCGTGCGTGCCGCGTGCACCCCCGCCGCAGAATCCTCAAAGACGATAGTCTGATGCGGCCTGACGCCCAGCGCGCCCGCCGTCCACAGGAAAATATCCGGCTTGGGTTTTGAGCGAGCAACGATCGTGCCGTCACCGATCGCGTCAAAAAAATCATACAGTTTGACGCGCTTCAGCACCTCGATCGCGTTGACGCTGGCGGAAGCGACGCCGAGCTTCAGACCGCTGGCCTTGGCGCTGTGAACGAGGTAGCGCGCTCCGGGCATCAGCAGGGCCTCGCCGTCGGTTTGCGCCAGCATGGCGGTGTACTGGTTGGTCTTGATCGCCACATACTCATTAATCTGGGCTTCTGTCAGCGGATGCGGGGCGAACAGACTGATGACACAATCCCGCCGCTGCCGCCCCCGAAAGCGCTGCATGTCGTCACGGCTGAAACTGATCCCATATATATCGGCCAGATGCTTCCAGGCGCGATAATGCAGATCCACTGTATCGACCAGTATACCGTCAAGATCGAATATGAGGGCTTTGACTGCGGCCATGACGCGATACCGCCATTAACTGTGTGTCTGTCGTTGTGGCCTGATCAGGTTGAAAAGCAATTACACTTCAACCCGACCATGTGGCTTGATAATAGCCCGTTAGTACGCCAGATACTTTGTGGAAATATAAAGAACAAATTACCAAATGTTTAAGGATCGTGTATTCTTTAACATTCCCGCTGTTTTCTGGCAGACAGACCCCGCTGATAGCGCTATAGTCATCACAGAGAATCGTCATATAAGCTGCGCGCCGCGCACTTATCCGGCTTGATTTGCCCAACCAGGAGAAGACCCAACAATGCCTGAGACCTCACTGCGCGTGATGAGCTTCAACGTGCGCGGGGCTTTCCACGCGGAAGATAATGTCAACGCCTGGGATCATCGCGCTCATCTCAACGTGGGCCTGATCCGCCGCCACGCCCCCGATCTGATCGGCTTTCAGGAGGCGCAGTCCTACAACATCAGCACCTACAACGATTCGCTGACGCGCTACATCAGCGCGACCGGCGCACTGTCGATCCGGCAGGCACCCAACTATCACACGCTGGCGATCTACTGGCAGTACGAGCGGCTGGCCCTGGTGACAAGTGGCAGCTTTTATCTCAGCCCGACACCGGAGCGCTGGTCGACGGGCTGGGGTGCGACGCTCGTGCGCGCTGTGAACTGGGTGCGCTTCCAGGACCCGCGCACCGGCCTGGAGTTCATCCACGCCAACACACACTTCGATCATGAGAGCGAAGACGCCCGCCGCGAGAGCGCCGCGCTGGTTGTGGAAAGACTGAACGCGCTGCGCGCCCCCGATCACCTGCCGGTCATCCTCACCGGCGACTTCAACGCGATGCCAGGCAGCGCCACCTACGAGACGTTTATGGCGGCGGGTTATATCGATACCTATACGGCGGCAGGGCACACACAGCCCGTCAACACCTATCACGGCTTCGATGGGGAGCACTTCATCCCGTGGGCGGGGTACGACAATCTGCGCATCGATTGGGTGCTGACGCTGGACGGCGCTCAGCCCTGGCGGACACACAGCTTCCAGATCATCACGGAAGCAGAGCCGCCCGTGTATCCCAGCGATCACTACCCGGTGATGGCAGCGGTCACGCTCGGCGCAGATTGAATCAGCAGATTGTTCATGAGGCGCAAAAGGGGCTGGATGAATCCGGCCCCTGATGAATACGCTGCAAAGGCGATGTCAGATCACAGCAGCGGCGAAATCTCAAAGTGATACGACTGCTCGGCCATTTCGTTCCAGGCCGCGCCCAGTCGCTTAAAACCCTCTTCGATCAGTTCCGGGCGCTGCATGCCGTAGTTGAGGCGCATGTTGCGCGTGCCGCCCCCATGCATGAAAAAGACGTTGCCAATGGCGAACGAGACGTTCTTCTGCACCGCGCTGATGAACAGCTCGGCAGCGGTGGGGCCGGGCTTGGGCAGCGTCACCCACAGATAGACCCCGCCCTGCGGCACCTCCCAGGTGCTGCCCTTCGGCAGATACTTTTCAGCGGCGATCAGCGCCGCATCGCGGCGACGGCGCAGCTCGCGGATGTTGCGCTCGAACTGCTGCGCGATGATGCCGCGCTGTAGCATCATGTGGATCACGCGCTGATTGAGGCCGCTGGTGGAGATATCCGCAGCCCCTTTGACGCGCACCAGACGGTCGAAGTGGTTGTTGGTGCAGATCAGATAGCCGATGCGCATACCCGGCAGCAGCATCTTGGTGAAGGCGCTCACGTGGACGACGATGCCCGTTTCATCCAGCGCCTTAAGCGGCGGCAGCGCTTCACCTTCAAAGCGGAACTCATGATAGATCGCGTCCTCAATGATGGGCACGCCATGCTCATTCGCCAGATTCAGCAGTTGGCGGCGGCGGTGCAGCGGCATGACCTTGCCGGTCGGGTTGTCGAAGGTCGGCGTCACATAGATCAGGCTGGGCTGATGCTCCAGCAGGTACTGCTCCAGGCAGTCAATGCGCATACCCTCGTCATCGATGGGGATGGTGTGCACCTGCAGACGCCGCGCCCGCGCCACATCAAGGATGCCGATGTAAGTCGGCGAGGCGGTGACGATCGTGCCGCCTTCGTTGACGAGCGACTGCACGATCAGATCGATCGCCTGCTGCGCCCCGGCGGTGATCAGCACGTTATCCGCGCTGCACAGGATGCCCAGCGCGCTGACGTAATCGCGGACGGCGTTGCGCAGTGGGCCGTAGCCCTCCGCTTTCTCGTAGCCGAGCGCGGTCGCGCCATCGCGCTCAAGGATGGCGTTGAGGACCGTCTGCAACTGCGGCATCGGGAAGAACTCCGGCGGGGGCGCGCCATGGCTGAAGTTAATCACCCCGGGACGCCGGGCCAGCTTCATCATATCGCGGATGGGATAATCATGGACGGGGTTAGTCTCCGCCCCACTGCGCCCGTTGGATTCCGGCAGGGTGCCGTTGGTCTGCTGCTCCCGCGAGACGAAGGTGCCGCGCCCGGCGTGGGCGCTCAGGTAGCCCTCGGCGCGCAGTTCAGCGTAGGCATTCACGACGCTGATGCGGCTGACGTTGATCTCGCGGGCCAGTTCTCGGCTGGCGGGGAGTCGCGTTCCTGAGGGCAGCTGGCCGCTGTCGATCTGAGCGCGAATGTGACGTATCAACTGCTTGTAAATTGGCTCTTCGCTCTCACGATCGAGCGGAATACTCAGACGGGGAGAAGCCATCAGAACACACGCCTCTACGAACGAACAATCATGCTGTGATCTTAGACCATTAAGGCCAATATAGCCAGGGTTGGACTGCTTAGAGATGCCCCTGCTAAAGCCCCCTGACGGCCTCCTGACGGCACCCTGACGGCACCCCCGGCGGGCATCAGGCGGATGGGCGCTAACAACGCTTTGATGAAACTGTGCTAAAATCAACAGCATCATGATGTTGTGCCTTAGCCGCAAGGAGGCTTTTCTGGAACCTTTAGAACTGGCACGTCATATCGTTGATATTGCCGAAGAAAACAAAGCGGAAGATATCGTCCTGCTTGATCTGCGCCCGGAAACGGTGATCGCAGACTTTTTCGTGTTGCTCAATGGCAACAGCGACCGTCAGTTGCGCGCCCTGGTGGAGTACATTCAGGAAGGCGTCAAAGAGAAGTTCGACCTGAAGCCCTTCGCTGTGGAAGGCAAGCCGGAGAGCGGCTGGGTACTGATTGATTTCGCCCAGGTCGTCGTGCACGTCTTCCTCGAAGACCAGCGCGAATATTACGATCTTGAAGGGCTGTGGCGCAGTGTCGGCAGCGTGCTGTTGAGCATCCAGTAAGCGCGGCGGCAGCGTCCCCTGGCTGCACCTCTTATGCCCTGCATCACCCTGGTCTTTCGTCCAACGGATAGCGATGCCCCTGCCCGGCTTGTGCTGACGCGCCTGCGTGCCGCTTTTGGTGCCAGTTCGCTACGGCACAACATGCAGACACTGCCCGAGGGCGCGACGCGCAGCGACTTCGCGCGTCACATGGCCGGCTGCCCGGTGATGCTGGTGCTGATCGGCCGGAACTGGGAGCGCGACCCGCGCCTGCACGACACGGGCGACCGCGTCCATGTGGCGGTGGCTGCCGGTCTCGCGGCTGGCCGTACGGTGATCCCGGTGCTGCTGGATGGCGCGGCGCTGCCCATGCCGGAGCGTCTGCCACCGGCGCTGCAGCCGATCGCCTACCGACCGCCCTTCGCCCTCGTCGATTTCGACAACGACCTCGTCCGCCTGATCGCCACCATACAACCCATGATGCAGCCGAATCCAGCCACAACGAGCGCTGCACGCAGTGCAGAGCGCAGCGCAGAGCGCCACCCGGCGGAGCCACCCGCAGAACCACGCCGTAAGGCATCGCGCCGTCAGGTATCGCGCCGTCAGGTATCGCGCCGTGGATTCGGGGTCGGCGGCGTGCTCGGCTGGTCCGCCACCAGCCTCCTGAGCACGATACTGTGGCTGCCGCGCATCGTCATTCAGCAGATGGTGCGCTCGGTGATTAATTTCACGCTGCTGCTGATCGTGCTGATCGTGCTGGGGGGGCTGGCGTTATGGTTCGCGTCGTCGATGTTCGCTGTTGATTTCAACGTCAGTCAGGCGACGGCGCTCATGAGCCAGCAGCTTGACGCCTTCGTCCGCGGCCTGCAAGGAGGCTGAATCATGTCGGAGCGACCGCGTCCCAAACCACGCCCCCTGGGCCTGACCCTGCCGGAAAATCAGCCGCGCCTGATGTGCCCCTACTGCGGACACCATCGCTTTCAGTGGGGCGCATGGCTTGGCGGGCACTTCCAGCCGGACGACGACAGCGCCCCGATCGAGCGACTGCGGGCGCGGCGGTGTCAGGGCTGCGGCCACGTGGCGCTGTTCGTGCAGGAGTAGGGCGCGTTTTTTCAACCTCGCCCCGACCTTTTCCATAGTGGCGTGAGCCGGGGCTGAGGGTAAGCGCTTTCAGAAATCCGCTCAGGGCAGCTCGATCGTGCAGCGCTGCGCGTTGACGCTGCACGTCCCCACCACCTGACCTGCACGCAAAACCTCGAAGTCGTCATTCGTCCAGAACAGGCGCTGCGGCGCGACCGTCAGCACGGACCACGTGATGCGGCACTGCGAAGGCGAGGCGACCGCGCTATCCGTGAATGAGTAAACCAGCAGACAATGCCCATTGCCGAAGCGGTTCAGCGGCGTGTTGCCGACGATCTGCTGCCAGCGGGTCGTCGCCAACTGATAACTATCCTGCCGGAAGACAATCTGACTGATATCGAGCGGTTCGTCGCCCTGGTTGATGACCGTCAGCGACCGGCTGTTGTAAAGCAGCGTGAGCTGTCTAGGCTCTGGCGTGGCGGTCGCCGTCGGCGGGGATGTCGGGCTGGGGGGCGGCGTGATTGTGGGCGGTGGCGGCGTGGGCGTGCTGGTCGGGACAGGGCCGCCGGGCGTATTCGTCGGCAGCAGCAGACGCGGCGGGCTGGTTGCGGTCGGCGTTGCGGAAGATGTAGCAGCCACGATCGGCGCTTCTTCGACCCTCAGGCCGGTGAAGACAGGCGTCGCCTTCATATCGACCATCGCCAGCGCCTGATTGCTGTTGCCGTCTTCGTACAGCACGAAGAACTGGTCGCCGTCGATATCCGGCAGCGGCACGCTGCGCCCGTAGACGCGCCAGCCACTCTGCGGGCTGCCATCCGCATTGAACAGGCGGAAGCGCACCGTCTGGCCGAACCAGTCCCCGGCGAAGGGAATCGTCTCAGTGCCCAGGTACAGCCGCCCGGCGGTCTCATCGACGAGGGCGGGCAGCACACCCGGGCGCGCACCCAGCACCACAATGAACAGTGTATCCCGGCCCGTAGGCAGCGCCGCAATGCCGAACTCTCTGTAGCGCGGGTTGGTCACGCTGTCGCGGTGAATCTGTGAGCCGCGCCAGAAGTTGATCGCAAAGCGCACATTACCGACAGCGGCAATCTCCGTGACGGAAACACGGGTCGGGTTGCCGTAGTAAGGCCAGCTAAAGCGCGGCTGCTGCGAGCGCTGACGCACATCTTCCCCGGCAGCGCCCGTGTGAATTGCCCCACCCGCCGGGATGCGCGGCAGCGACAGCACGTAACTGGCCTGCGCGTTCGCCATCGCTTCCAGCGTCGGATTGTAGACCAGCGGAGTCAGCCCCTCGCTCAGACGCCATGCGTTGAGTTCGCGGCCCATCTCGTTGATGAGATCGATCCGCCGTGCCAGGTCGGCGTCATCCTGGGCGAGCGTCGGCGCGACGCTGATCAGCGCAGTGATACACAACAACAGAAAAACACTCAGTCCCCGCAGCATAAAAAAACCTCTCTTGCATAACGGCCCATCAATAAGCAGCTTTCAATTCTTTTTTGTTCTAAAGAGAAACGATCATCACCGCATCCCACATGCGGCAGTATGACGTCTGGTAGTATACTCCCGGCACATGAAGTGCGGAATTACAGCCCATTATGACGAATGTGCCGACGTGTTTGGGCTTGGATCGCATTGGTATGTGGTTTGGAACTGGTAAGCACTGGTAAACAGGCCACAATGACAGAAGATTTCTTACGGCGGTCAGATCGGGCATGTTGGGTATAATAAGCCTTGGAGCCAGTCACCGGATTGATGAGCAGGCTGGCCGCACCCCGAAAAACGTAAGGTAGAAGACCGTGTCAGAACCTCACAGCGACAGTCAACTCGCTGCCGATGATGATGCCTTCGATGAACTCAGCGCGCAGATCAGTGCGCTGCCATCGGATGATCTGGACGCTGCCGACGCTTCGGAGGACGCCGAGCCAACCATCGATGCCGATGAGGACGGCGACGACGAGGCCATCGAAGAAGACACCATGCCGACGATCCTCATCATCGAGGATGACGTGCGCACAGTGCGCGTGCTGTATCGCACGCTGAAGAACGCGGGCTATCGCCTGCTGGGGGCACAGCGCGCCGTCGACGGCCTGGACGTCGCCCGCAAGCAGCGCCCCGATCTCATCCTGACGCGCATCGACCTGCCTGATATGACGGGCCGTGAACTGGCCGTCGCCCTGCGCAGTGACAAGCGCTTTTTGCACACACCCATCATCGGCATCTCCGATACGGGCCTGCCCGAAGAGCGCGAGTTGAGTTTCGCCGTCGGCTTTACCGGCTTCGTCGATAAGCCCATCAACACCGACGCCCTGCCGCTGCAGATTGAGTTCTTCCTCAGCGGCGGCCACGATGGCATGGATAAGACCGACGTTCAGCGTATTGAATCCGCCCGGATGAAGTACCTGCGCGACGTCGTCAGCCGTTTGGAGAAGCGCATCCGCGAGCTGGAAGCCCAGAACGAAGAACTGGCCCAGTTCGACCGCATGAAAGACAACTTCATCCAGCTGACCGCGCACGAACTGCGCACCCCGCTGACGCTCATGACCGGTTACAGCAAGCTGTTAGAAGACTACACGCCGCTGCAGGTCCTGATGGGTTACGACGACAACGGTCGCATGCTGATGAACGGTCTGCTGGAAGCCATCGACCGCATGCAGATCATCATTGAGGAAGTCCTGACGATCAGCCGCATCATGACGCGCAAATTCGACCTCAACCTGCGCTCGACGCAGTTGGGGCAGCTCGTCAAGGGCGTGCTGAACAGTTACGAAGCCGCACTTCAGGAGCGCGCGCTGGCGCTGCACTTCGACGTGAACCAGTGGAACTACAGCATCCACGCCGATCCTGACCTGCTGCGGCTGGTCGTGCTGAACCTGATCAGCAACGCCATCAAGTACACGCCCAACAAAGGCCGCATCACACTCGACTGTCAGGTCGAAGACGAGCTGGTGCGCTTCAGCGTGCAGGATAACGGCATCGGCATTGACAAACGCCAGCACGAAGCCATCTTCAAGCGGATGCAGGTCAGCCCGGATGTCGACCTGCACACCACCAGCAAGACGGCCTTCGGCGGGGGCGGCCTGGGGCTGGGCCTGGCCATCTGCAAGGGCATCGTCGAAGCGCATGGGGGCCGCATCTGGGTAGAGAGCAAAGGCATGGATCGGGAATTACTGCCCGGCAGCACCTTCTTCGTCGAGCTGCCTCTGAAAGCCAGAGTGCCCCCGGGCGCACAGGCTCGTAAAACGCAAACCATGAAACGCGCGGAATAACACACCGATGTCCAGTTCGACACCCTCAGGCCACGCTGCCGAACAGTTGCGGGGGATCATGGCAGCCCTGGCGACGCCGGTCTTCCTGGGGATGGCCCCCATCTTTGGCAAGCTGGCCATCACCGCTGGCGCGGATGGCTTCAGCGTGGCGGCTTTGCGGACGCTGCTGGCCGTGCTGCTGCTCTGGGGCGTGTATGCGCTCTTCTTCCGGCGCTTTATCTACATCTACCCGGCGGGGCTGCTCGGCTGCATTGTGATCGGTGCGATCAACGGCATTGGTTCGCTGTTTTACTACGGCGGCCTTGAACTGCTCGACGCGTCGATGGTGCAGCTCATCAACGGCTCGTATCTGGCGTTCGCGGTGCTGCTATCGCGCATCAGTGGGCAATCGGCGACGTGGCGCACGCTGGTGCGCGTCGGCCTGGCGATGATCGCCCTGGCGATGATCACCGGCCTGGGGACCGGCCCGCTCAACTGGACGGGCACCGGTCTGATGCTGGCAAATGCGCTGATGTTCGCGGCGACAGTCGTGCTCAGCCAGTATATCCTCTACGAAATGCCCGCGCTGACCTTCACGCTTTACACGCTGACGACTATGGGCGTCGTCGTGACGATGGTCTGGCTGGCTGTCAGCCCGCCGCTGACGATGGCCGTCGTCGAGGCGGCCTTCGCGCCGCTGCTGCTGCTGGCCCTGACGACCGCGCTCAGCCGGTTGGCGATGTTCGCCAGCGTCAAGTTCCTGGGCGGTATGCAGACGGCGATCCTCAGCATTACTGAAATTGGCGTGGCGCTCGTGCTGGCGGCAATCGTCCTGAACGAGACGCTGACCGCCGGCCAGTGGGCGGGGACGGCGCTGCTGTGCATCAGCCTGCTGCTGATCCGCCAGCGCGATCTGCTGCCGCATGGTATCAACCCCAACGCGCTGGTCGTCGCCAACATGGCGAGCGTGCAGTTCCAGCGAATCGCCTTTCATCGCGCCTTCGGCACGCACGAGACGGATAACGAACACGGCACCATGGGCGCGCTGACGACGCAGGAAATCCTGGCGATCCAGCGCATGATGGGCGCGTCATCCGGCGCGATCGACCCCTTCCCGATCGGGCACGCCCGCCGCACCAGCATCAGCGACACCACCGAACCGAGCCGCTACCGCCTGCTGATGGATAGCCAGCCCCCCGACGCACCGACAGAATCACCTGCGCCACGCTCACCGGACGATTAGCCGCCGCTCCCCCCGCGACCCGCTTTCAAACTGCGCTAGATTCATGTTTTAATGAGGGCAGATTGCGCAGGGGCGCTGCTCCTGCAACCCCGTGAAGAGTCGTCGTATACAGGGGGTCCGTGCGGGTCGGGGTAACACCCGCGAAATCTACGCTGAGTGAAAAGGATTGTTCGTTATGGAAAAGCGCAAGTCCAGCTTCGCCAATCAGAAGAATCTGTTCATCGGCCTGACGCTGGTCGGCCTGCTGACCATCGGCCTGTTCGGGCTGTTCGCAGTGCTGACGCCTCAGCCAGCCGCCGACCAGATCGACCAGGGGCGCGCAGGCATCCGCCCGACACCGCGCGGCTTCACCCCGGTCGAAGCGGATAACGGCACGGTCGGCTGCGACCCGGCGGAACTCCAGCGGCGGATTGATCTCAACGCCGAGATGGGCCTGCCACTGCAGATCGCCTGCACCGGCCAGATCACGCTCGACAGCCCGCTGCTGATCCGTGGCGACGTGCAGATCGTCGGCAGCGGCGCGCAGCCCACGACAATCAACGGCCAGGGCTACGCCGAGCACCTCTTCACGCTGACGGAAGGCAGCTCGCTGACGCTGCGGCATGTTGAGCTGTTCAGGGCGCACCGCTGGGCCGTCTACGTGACGCCGGGCGCAGAGCTGGTGGCTCATGGCGTCGTCTTCTTGTGGAACGGCTCCGGCGAGCACAGCGGCGCGATTAACAACGAGGGCGGCAGCGTCATCCTGCGCGGCGTCGTCTTTGCGAACAACCAGGGCAGCACCGCGATCCACAACGCGGGCGACCTGTACCTCAGCGATACCGCCTTCGATGACAGCGCCACCCGCTGCACCCAGACCAGCGCCGCCAGCCTGAACGATCCACAGGGGCTGTGCACGGGATAAGAGAAGCCTAGCGCGTCTGCAGGGGTCGGCTTTTTACGACATATGCTCAGGGGTTGCAAGAATGCAGCCCCTGCTTAAAACACAACCCATTCTGAACAACCCACTCTGAACAACCCACTCTGAGATGAGATCAAACCGCGCAAACTGCGCCCTTTGACGTTACGGGCCAGGGCAAATACCGGGTATAATGCGCCCACCTTATTCCACGCAGATACAGGATAACAGCCCATGAAGCAGATCATCCATACGGACGCCGCCCCCGCCGCCGTCGGCCCCTACTCGCAGGCGATCGTCGCCAACGGGTTCGTTTTCACTGCCGGTCAGGTCGGCCTCGTGCCGCAGACTATGCAGCTCATCGAAGGCGACGTGCAGGCGCAGACGCGGCAGGCGCTCACCAACCTGCGGACGATCCTGCAGACCGCCGGCACCGACCTGCAGCACGTCGTCAAGACGACCGTGTTTCTGGCGAATATGGATGATTTCCAGGCGATGAACGCCATCTACAGCGAGTTCTTCGGCGATAATCCCCCGGCGCGCTCCGCGGTGCAGGTGGCCCGCCTGCCAGTCAACGCCCTGGTTGAGATCGAGGCCGTCGCTCTGCTGCCATGACCGATCCCACAACGCAGACGGCAAAGGCGACACCCGCCACCACCGCATCCGAGCCGATCATCGTCTACGGGACGCCGACCTGCCCGATGGTGCCGCCGGTGCGCGCCGCCCTCAATCAGAGTGGGGCTGCCTATGAATATGTGGACATCAGCCGGGATATTGCCGCCCGTGAGCGCGTGCGTGCGATCAACGCCGGTAATGAGAGCGTGCCGACCCTGGTGTTCCCGGATGGCAGCACCCTGACCGAACCGAGCAGCCGCGAGCTGCTGGGACACTTACAGGCGCGGGGGTATCGGGTGACGTGGCGCGCACGCATCGCCGCCAACGCCTACCTGATCCTGATGGCCGGGATCATCGGCTGGGCGCTGCTGCGCTTTTTGGAAGTGTTGTGATGTGACGTCTGCGATGTCGTGACGTTTAGTGCGCGATGAAGCTGCCCGTCTCCTGCACATCGATCCGGCAGTCTTCGATTTCACGCGGGACGACATCCATCGGGTTGAGCTGGGCCAGGGGCATCTTGAGCGTCACCATGACGATGATGGCGGGTTCATCCGTGTAAACGCCATCTTTCATGGCGAGGCCAATACCCGTGCCGACGACATTGGCCAGGCTCATCAGCTCTTCGATATGGCGCGACTGGACATCGGCCAGGTGCTGCATGGTTTCTTCGTTAATATGGCGCATGGCTGACCTCACAACTCACTCAGGCAGTGCCGGGCGGCAGATACCGACGAGCGATAGCGCATCACAGCGCATCATGGCGCATCACAATGTGCCCGCCGCTCACCGTCAGAGAGCGAATACGAACGCGATCGTTATGCGCTAATATTGTAGCAGACCTGAGGATCGACTGGCCAGCAGGCGACAAATCTCAATTCTGCCGGCAAAATTAGGTGTCGTGTACTGGTGGCGCCTATTTGCGTTTCGGTTTATGATTAACATAGTTTGCCTGTCTGTGCGGTGTCGTCAGGTATGATCTGGCATCGGGCCGCCGTGACGGGCACGGGGATGCTGTCGTGCGGGTGGTGTTCACGCGCCCCGGGCTATCCCGCGTCAATAACACTTAATAGTCTGATTCAGAAGTCTGAACCGTGACCGGGCTGTAGGGCTGCGTTCACGGCAGCGCATTTAGGCTGGCTTTACCTGGCTTTACCTGGCTGACGAATGAGGGAGGCCTCTATGTCCGATCGTGATGACGACCTGAGATTCGACGACGATGACCCGTTTGGCGGGGATGACGATCTGTTTCGTGGGGATGATGACCCCTTCCGTGAGCCGTTCGACGAACTGGACGACGAAGCGGATCTAGAAGATTTCCCTTTCCCTGACGAAGACGTCCCCATGGATGATTTCGGCGATGAGCCGCCGGAGGAGGGCCAGCGGCCCAACCGCGCCTTCATCTTCGTCGCCGCTGTGCTGGTCCTGCTGCTATGTGGTGTCTTCGCGGTCGTCGCCTTCTTCCTGCTGCGCGGCCAGGAAGACCCGGCCCTCAACGCGACCGCCTCGGCCATCGTCGCCAGCAACCTGACGGTGGAATCGCAACTGACCGAGACGCAACTGGCCGTCACTGAGATCGCCGCCATCACGCAGACGGCCGCCGCCGCCTCGCCCACGCCGACCATCACGCCCAGCCCCACCGTCGATGTGGAGGCGACGCAGACCGTCGAAGCAGAGGAGACGCAGGTCGCGCTCGACCTGACGCTGAGTGCCTTCGACGCCCTGACGGAGACCGCCGAGGCGAACCTGGCCCTGACCGAGGACGCTGAAGAAGCAACGCTCGCCGCCGCTGATCTCACGCTGAGCAGCGCTGATCTGACGGAAACCGAGACGGCCGCCCTCGCCACGCAGCAGGCGGAAGACCAACCCACTGCCGTGCCGACTGTCGGCGTCGGCCTGATTCAGCAGACGGCGACCGCGCTCGCGGAATTGCTCGGCACGCCTGGCGCAGGGACGGCCATCGCGGATCTGCCAACCGCCACCCAGGAAATTATCGTCGGTCCCGGCCCCGGCCCCGGCCCTGGCCCGGACGATCAGTTGCCTGATACCGGCCTCTTCGATGATCTGGCTGCGGGCGGGCCTGGCACCTTCCTGTTGCTGGCCTTCGGCCTGCTGGGCGTAATCGTCGTGACACGGCGTTTGCGCAACGGCAACCGTAGCTGAGCCACAACGTCAGCCAGTAACCCTGAGCCAGTAACCCTGAGCCATCACCAGGGGCGAGCAGCGACTCGCCCCTGATGCATTTATCCTCCGGGCAGCAGCCAGCGATCTAACATGCATCTTATGACCCCCTCACCGATTATTGGCTTGACAGGGCCAGTACCCCCGCCTAGAATACGGGTACATAAAAACACGGGCCTATAGCTCAGCTGGGAGAGCGCTTCAATGGCATTGAAGAGGTCAGGAGTTCGAATCTCCTTAGGTCCACTCCCTTGAACCCCAGAGGGACACAATCAACAGCGCTAGAGAGGTCGAATCGTGACCAAACACAAGCGTAGCATCTGGGATGATCTGGTAGAATTGGGACGTGAAATTTCGGAGCGCCTGGACGAAGCGTTTAACCCCCAGAAGCGTGAAAGACAACCGGTGCGCGTCCCGGTGCCCGTTCGGAACAACCCACCGCGTCAGGACCCCTACGACAGACGTTAAATCGCCCTGAGCGACGCCACAAGCTGGTGTACCAGCTCCGCATCCACGCGATCGGAGCGACGTACACCGCCACCCATATGAATTTCAGGCGTGCCCGTCTCGCGTGCGAGATCGACGGCGTTGTGCTGGGTGATGCCACCCCCCGCCGCGATGTGCAGCCGATCACCAAATCGCCGGACCCAGGCCTGTATCTGTGAGCGACCCGTCCAGGCGTTAGGCGTGCAGCCCGACGTCAGCAGGCGCTGGATGTGCGGCAGGGCTGTCTCAAGCGCGGCGGTGGCATTGGGCACGCGGTCGATAACGCGGTGCAGCGTCAGCGGGACGCCCGGCGCCGCCGTGGCGATCTGCGCCAGCAGTTCGTGATCTAAACGACCGTCTTCGCGCTGGCCGCCCACCACCAGGCCATCGACACCAGCAGCGGCGAAATCCGCCGCCTGCTGCGTCATGCGCGTGATATCCGCCACACTGTAGACAAATCCGCGATCGTGCGGGCGCAGGATGACGCGCAGCGTAATATCCAGCGCAGCGCGCACCTGCTGCACTAATTCCAATGACGGCGTCAGACCATCCGCTGGCAGGTCCAGCGCCAGCTCGACGGCCTGCGCGCCGCCTTTCTGCGCCGCCTGTGCATCCTGCAGATCAGAGACGACGACTTCAAGCGTGGCCATATGATGTTCCAGTTGTGGTTAGTGTGCAATCAGGGCCGGGGTATCCCGGCGTGTTTAAGCTCTCGCTCCACATAATTGAGCAGATCATCAAGCATGTTGAAGACAATCCCACGGACGCCACCCGCCAGCCGCGCGCGACCGGCGGCGGCTTCGTGCAGCCCGGTGACCAGCCGCCACGGGTTCTGATGGCGATCCGTGCGGATTTTGCGGGCGATCAGCAGGCCGGCCATCGCCAGCGGCATATAGACGTAATTCAGATCAGCGCGACCGCGTCCGCTCAGCCAGGCGACGATACGCTCGGCATACGCGCCGCGCTCGCCGAAGTTGCCCAGGTTCGTCTGAACGCGCGGCTGCATCAGCCGGAATCCCAGCGGCAGCGTATCCTGCAAAAGTTCGTCGTAGAGGTGCTCCGCAAACAGCGTGCCGCGCGGCAAACGCGCCAGATCAGGCCGGGCGGAGAGTATCGTCATCAGCTTACGGAACCAGCGCGATTCTTCCAGGGCGAAGGAGCGCTCCTGCGTCGGTGCCAGCTCGACAGTGTAGGCCAGCGCGCAGGCGATGGCGCGCGCCTCCGCCGGGTGCAGCGGCAGACCCTGCGCCGCGTAACGCTCCGAGGTGATGTGTTCCAGCGCTTCGACGATAGGCGTCTTGTCCTGGGCGATCTCACGCGCGATCTGCAGATGATCCCGGTTGAAGGCCGATTCCAGCCCCGCCTCCTGCACGGACCAGAGCGTCTCATAGCGGTAGGCCAGCGCCATATTCGTCGGTGGCAGCACGCGCCCGCTGACGTTGAACGTCAGCAGGTGGGCTGGCAGCGTATCGTCTTCCGGCTGAAGAAAGGGCACGTCGCGCAGCGCCTGTATGCGGAAGGGCGACACCGCCAGCATGGACGGCTGCGGACCACTCGCGCCGCTGCGGACCAGGTCGGCATCGCGGCCGCCCATCGGGTGCAGCACAACCTTGACCGTCACCGGCGTATCGCTGGCCGGTGGGTGTACCACGATCGGCACGTGCATCAGGCCGACTTCACCGCTCAGCAGGCGCTCTACGATCTCCGTGCGGGCCACCTCAACGTGTATTGGCGCGCCCTGCGCATCCCGCTGCGACGCCTGCACATCGACGTGCACCTGCACATCGCCATCGACCATGTTCTGCACGATCAGGATCAGTTCAACAGGCTGGTTGAGATACGCATGCTGGGGATAAATGCCCAGGGCATATTCAATGTTGTGGACGACAAAGCGACGTTCACCGGCTATGGCACCCAGAACATCCGGATAATCCTGGTTAAAGACCATCGCACGCTCCAAAAATCCCCTCAAGGCATCTCTTGGTAATTATCAGCAACATTACTACGATTATTATTTCCATGACCATTATACATGAGTTTGCGGGTGCGGATGTGCCCCACCGCGCACGATTTCGCACGGCAGGGCACCTATCAGAGCGTGGGTTAACTGGCTACTGCCGCTATCCCACGGGCTACTGCATCTTGTGATAGTCCGTCGCCTGCTCGACGAGGCGATTCGCCATCTCGAAGGTCGCGCGGTTCTCGCTGGAGCGCTCTGGATAGCGGGCTTCGAGCATGTCGCGCAGCGGCCCGATCAGCGTCGTAACGTCCTCGCGCTCGACCAGTACGCGACTGTTGACGATGATCCCGCCCAGCACCAGCGGCATATACAGCATCTCGAAATCGAGTTCGCCAGCGCTGAGCGAATCCAGCACGTGCTGGATGTACTGATCGCGCTCTTCCGGCGTGCCGACGTCGGTAGCGGTGCGCATCTCGATCAGGTCGAAGGCGTGGTGCATGGCGTCGATCAGCAGGGCGTCATAGGCATAATGCGCGACGGCCCGCAGCGGGGCCTGCGCCAGACGCGGCTCCTTGCCGACCAGCTCCAGCAGACGCCGCAGCCAGCGCGGCAGCTCCACCGCGTTGAAGCCGTCTTCCAGATAGCCCGGTTTGAAGTAATGGCGCACGTTCCACTGCATCGCCCGCAGCGACTGCGCTTCGGTCGGGTTGGCGCGGGCATACATCATTACGGAAGTCATCAGCTTGCTAATCAGGCGCTCTTCGATTTCCAGCAGCGGGTATTTTTCGTTTTCGAACCGCTTCTTAGTGTAATCCTGCAGGGTATGGAAGGCGCGTTCCTTCTGGATGCCGCGCAGGATGTAGCGCTCGACCTGCTCGCCGTACTGCATGAGCAGTGCGCGGTCGTCGTGGTGGTCGGCGACCGTCCACAGCGTCTCCCAGCGTGGCTTCAACGCCACGATCTTGCCCGTTCGCCCGCCCAGCACGGCGAAGCTCGCCTGCAAAGAGCGTCCCTTCGCCTCAGCGGACCACGCCAGGCGGCGCAGTTCCGCATAGCGGGCGCGGCGCTCCGCCGACAGGCGATCCAGCCGCAGTTGGGCACCGCCATCTACCTCGGCGGCGACATCGCGCACCGCGTTAGGGCGACCGCGCTGTTTGGTCTGAAACTTGAGATCAACCGCGACCGGGTAATCCGCGCCGGGGGCAGTATCAGGCAGCGTCGAGACGGGCAGGATCATGCAGCCGACCGCCGCCGGATCGAGATCAAAGGCGATGCGCTGCGCCTTCGCCAGGAAGCGCCCCTTGTTGCGCGCCGCGTCACGATCCGGCAGCTGGATATTCACGGTGATGTCCAGCGGCATATCGACCATGTTCTGCACCAGCAGGATGATCTCTATCGGGTGACCAGCACGCGCCACGCGCGGGTTAAGCGCGATCGCCGCCTGCAGATGGTCGAAGCTGGCCGCAGTGCCGCCGGTGATGTGGCCGAGTACATCCGGGTAGTTCACTTCAATTGCGTCGGCCATCGTTCCTCCTCGTGCGACACGCGACCGCAACGAACAGCCCATGCCGCGACAATTGACATTTCGCTATTCTCTTAGCATACGGCGATTTGGTATTGCGCGAAATTAAGATTATCCGATTACGAATACAGGACATCATAGTGTTTGCGGCATGGGGCGGCATCTGCCGGGGTGCGTTTGCTATATCCTCTGTCTTTCTTTTCTGATATGCTCATTACAATTAGACAACATGGGAGCCAGAGACATGCCAAAGAAATACAGTAGTTACCCGGAAATGGTCATTGATCCGAACCGCAAATACAGTGCGCTCATCGAGACCAGCAAGGGCGATATTAACCTCACGCTGTTCGCTGATCGCGCACCGAAGACCGTCAACAACTTCGTCTTTCTGGCGAAGGAAGGCTTCTACAACGGGCTGTTGTTCCACCGCGTCATCTCCGATTTCATGATCCAGGGCGGCTGCCCCAACGGTGACGGACGCGGCGGCCCCGGCTATCGCTGGGATGACGAAGCCAGCGCCCTGCGCATCCCGCACGAAAAAGGCGTGATCAGCATGGCCAACGCCGGACCGAACACCAACGGCAGCCAGTTCTTCATCACGCACATCGAGACAGACTGGCTCAACGGCAAGCACGCCGTATTCGGCAAGGTCAAAAGCGACGCGGACCAGGCCGTTGTCGATCAGATCGCACAGGCCGACATCATCCGCAACGTCGAAATCATCGAAGAATAGAGGCACTGCGACGTCGAAGGCGGCAGCGGCAGACGCTGCGCCGCTGTGACGTCACCGGGGTTATGGGGGCATGATCGATCACCGCAAGAAGCCCATGCCCGAAGAAGTCTATAAGGCGATCCAGACGCCCCTGGGCGTGCTGCATGGCCGCGATGCGATCAGCATCGACAGCCTGCACTATGCGCCCCAGGATGGCGGTGCATTGCACATCGTCGGCCAGATCAACGGCGTGCAGGCCAGCCAGAACCCGCAGGGACTGCGACAGGTCGTCTTTGACCTGTACTTTGACGAAGTGCAGGTGTTCAACGTGATGCAGGTCGATACTTACGGCTACGGCGGCGGGTCCGTCAGCAGCTTTGATCAGGTCTTTCATTCACGCTGGCGCTGGCAGTTGATCCAGCGACAGCGCGGGACCGTCACCGGGCAGCATACGCATTATCACCTGCGCACCTATGACGACGTGCTGGACATCATCGCCCTGTCGTTCACAATGACGCTGCGTGACCCCAACAACAGCGCATGATTCAATGCTGCGGGCGCTTTACCTCACCCGCCGGCACGTTCTTCTTTAGCCCCTCGCCTGTGGGGAGGTGTTGGGGTGAGGCTGATAATCTATGGTGTATCGATCAACGTTTTTGGGGGATAATGGCAGCATCATGCGTCACGACTTACCCTTCACCAGAAGCCGCTGTTGATGAAAACTGCCGAGCTACACCTTCACCGCGATATCATCCTGGCCAGTAAACGCGCACGGCGGACGGAACGCGAGAAGACCATGCCGATCGACGGCATCATCAGTCTGGCGCAGATGCAGCGCCGCCCCGTCTATCTGGAGCTTGACCGGCCCGCACTCATCGCGCAGATTCGGCTGTCGCAAGTGTACGACCCGATCATGACGGCGCTCGTCTGCCTGGATGAAGGCGCGGACGGCATCGCCTTCTTCACAGATCACACGCTCTATAACCGGGATTACGATGATCTGGCCCTGCTTGCGCAGGCCGTGACGGAAGCGCCCATCATCTTTCAGAATTACGTGCTGGATGAGTACTGCGTGATTTCGGCGCGGGCTGCCGGGGCGAGCAGCGTCATGCTCTATGCCGACGTGCTGCCGGAGCCGATGCTGCGACGTGTCGTGACGGCCACCCAGCGCTGGAAGATGACCGTCTATCTGCAGGCGCAGACGACCGAGCAGTTCGAACTCGGCCAGACGCTCAGCCCACAGGTGGTCAGCTATGGCGACCCACTCAGCCGGGATGTGGCCGGGGCCTTATCCGGCCTGAGGGCCGCCCGCCGACAATTGCCCTACCCGCGTCAGATGATGCTGATGCCCACGCTGCACACGCTGGATGACGTCTCAGCGGCGGTTGCCTCCGGTGCGGACGGCGTCTTCGTATCGCCCGCGCTCTTCAAGGATGCCGCCGAGGCCGCTGAAATGCGCCGCATCGTTGGCCGCACCACGTCGGGATAATTTTACACGCTGCGGAGGCTATCGCCCCTGCAACATAACCTCAGTCGCCGATGGCGCTGGCGTAATCCGCCTCTGGTGCTTCAAAGGGGCGCGTATCCGCGTGCGCGGCATACTGCCAGTTGAGCACCCACAGTTCAGAATAAGCGACGAAGACCATGAAGATTAGTTCCACACCCGCGCCGAGGACGTATTTACCGGCTGTTGCCCCCGCGCCGACGAGCAGGAAGATCGAGCCAATGAGCAGCCAGGGATAGCCGATCTTGCGCCAGATGGAGAAGCTGATACCAATCACCACGAACGTCATCAGAATGACGGCGATCGGCGGCACGCCCTTGACCACCCACATATAGCGCGCAACGTCATTCAGCACGACCGGACCCAACTCACGGCCGATGACCTCAACGCCCAGCGCCAGCGTGATCAGCGCCAGGGCAGCCACCCAACTGATGACCCGCGCCGCCGGACGCATCGCCCACCTGATGCCGACACGACGCGCCATCTCCACTGCGGAGATGATCAGCAGCGGCGGGAAGACAGCATAGCCAATGAAACGCCCGTAAGACAGCACTTCCAGCACCGGGCCGTGACCAATCGCCGTACCCAGCGCCAGGACGATATTTTCGTAAAGCAGGGCGATCATCACCGCCGCGGTCATCAGCGTGCCGATGCTGCGCGAACGCCACCACAACTGCACCGACGCTATCGACAGGCCAATGAACAGCAGCGTATACAGGTTATAGAGAAACTGATCCATCGTCTGTGTCCCCCCTCTTAATCCTGAGACGGCCTCATTGTAAGCAGGCTTATCCAGCGCTTCGCAGTGTAGAATGTCAGTAGAAGCGGCGTCAAATCGCAGGAAAATCTACAAAATTCTCAAAAAACGTACAAGAGGACGCATCAACGTGCGCCCCTCCATGCTGACATGCTGATCCATAATCTGAGCAGTTATTCGCTCAGGCGCAGCTACACGCTTTGTTCCGTCTATGCGCCCGATGTTCGCCGCATTCAGATGATCATCCGCGTAGACGCCACCTGCTGCCGACATGTTGGTCCCCTGTAAGCGCCCGTTACGCAGCTAGCAAAAACTATGGAAATCCTCACCTCAAAGCTGAGAATTTGGGGCAAAATCGGTCTGGTCACGCGCTTGATTTTCAGGCGGGCTTGCGACAACATTACGCTTGAACTCGTACCGGCCAGCCGCAAAGGAAGCCCGTCGTGAAAATCGGTGTATTGGCCCTTCAGGGGGCTTTTATAGAACACGCCAAAGCGCTGCGCGCCATCGGGGTGGAGCCGGTCGAAGTGCGCCTGCCGGAGCATCTGGAGGGCCTGGACGGCCTCATTATCCCCGGCGGCGAAAGCACGACTATCGGCAAGCTGGCGACCACCTACGGCCTGATCGCGCCGCTGCGCCAGTTCGCCGTGGAAAAACCAACCTGGGGCACCTGCGCCGGGATGATCTTCCTGGCGAACAATATCGGCAGAGATCAGCCGATCCTGGGGCTGATGGATATCACCGTCAACCGCAATGCCTTTGGCCGCCAGATCGACAGCTTCGAGGTCGATCTGGATATCGCCGGGCTGGAGGGCGCACCATTTCATGCGGTGTTCATCCGTGCGCCCAGTGTCGAAGAAGTGGGTCAGGAAGTCGATGTGCTGGCACGTCTTGAGAACGGCACCATCGTTGCCGTGCAGCAAGGTCACTGGCTGGCGACGGCCTTTCATCCTGAACTGACAAATGACTTGCGATTACATCAGCATTTTTATGCTATGGTGGATAAAAAACGCGCATAATGGCAGCGTGATGATTAACAAAAGAATCCTTAACAGCAATACTTTGCGTACAGGGAGGCAAATCATGCCCGCAACAGAAGGTTCCTGGCTTCACTTGTTGAGCGAGCGCCAACGCGCGATGAGTGGCCCGGGTGACGAAGACTTCGAGGATGAAGAATTCGAAGACGACTTCGAGGATGAAGAAGAAGAACTCGAAGACGAAGACAGCGATCTGTCGCTGGAAGAACTGGAAGACGAAGAACTCGACGAAGATGACGAAGACGATGCCACCACGCCCAGCGGCGGTGGCAAGAACTTCGCCTTTGAAGAGGAAGAAGAAGAACTCGACCTGGATGACGACCTGTTCATCGATGAAGAAGAAGAGGAAGAAGAAGAAATCGATGACGAGGGCTACGACATCGACGAGGACGACGACTTCGACATCTGGGACGATGACGAGGACGACATCGACCTGTATGGCGATGACTAGCGCCATCCAGCGCGACGACCAGCCCGGCTGCGCTCATCACCCGATGACGACGCCGGGCAGATCACGATGAATAGGCTGTCATGGGGCGCAGCGATGCTCTACAATGCGCGGTGTGGGGGCCACGCCAGGCCCGACCTGCTGCGCCCCCGCCCTTCGATGGCTGAGGAAGCTGTAACAGCTTCGGGAGCGATATCGTGATCAAATGGGTTGAGAAGAACGTGCCGGATCAGACGGGGCGCGTCATCGTGATTACCGGGGCCAACAGCGGCCTGGGTTACGAAACGGCGCTGGCCCTGGCGCATAAGGGCGCAACAGTCGTCATGACGGCGCGCACCGCCAGCAAAGGTGAATCCGCCCGCGACGCCATCCAGCGCGAAGCGCCCCATGCCCGGCTCGATCTTCTGCTGCTCGATCTGGCGAGCCTGGCGTCAATCCGCCAGTTCGCAGAGGACTTCAAGGCGCGTTACGCGCATCTGGACGTGCTCTACAACAATGCCGGCGTCATGGCGATGCCCCATCGCCAGACGGAAGATGGCTTCGAGATGCAGATCGGCACCAATCACCTGGGCCACTTCGCCCTGACCGGCCTGCTGCTCGATCGGCTGCTGGCAACACCGGATAGCCGGGTCGTCACCATCACCTCATTCGGCCACCGCGCCGGACGGATCAACTTTGACGATCTGCACGGCGAGAAGAACTATTCCCGCTACATCGCCTACAATCAGAGCAAACTGGCCAACGCGCTGTTCACGCTGGAACTCCAGCGTCGGCTGGCCGCCGCCAATGCCCCGACGATCAGCGTCGGCGCACACCCGGGCCTCTCCAGGACGAACCTGCAGACAACCACCGTCAGCGAGAACGACAACCCCGTCGAGCGAGCGATATACAGCGTCGTCATGCCGCTGATGTCACAGAATCAGGAGATGGGGGCGCTGCCGCAGCTCTACGCCGGGACCAGCCACGATGTCGAAGGCGGCGATTTTTACGGCCCGATGATCCTGGGAATGCGCGGCCTGCCCCGCAAGGAAACCCCCTCCGGCGCGGCCCGCGACCCGCAGAAGGCAGCCCGCCTGTGGGAAATATCCGCAGAGCAGACCGGCATCCACTACGAGGCGCTGCACCCCTCTACGGCCTGACCGTCTCGATAGGTCGCTTGCGGCGCGCCTGCCAGTATTGCGCCAGCGCCACCAGCGCATATGCCGAAAGCAGAAACAGCAGCGGGTCCGAGGGAGCGCGATAACGCGTGCTCGGATGAAACAGCACGTAGATCAGCGTCATGCTGATCTGGACGAACCACAGCAGCGATACTGACCGCCACAGCCGCAGCGACAGCACAAAGCCGATCACCGCCAGCACCAGCAGACCGCCGAAGTAGATCACATGCACCGGTCGGCCCAGTGTATCGAGCAGGCCGCTGTCATAGGCGATATTGGCCGCGTTAACCCCGGAGATGCTGGCGTCCCCCTGCACGATGAGGAGTTGGCCGTCTTCACTGAGGGCGAACTGCTCATTGGGCTGCGGGTTGCGCCTGGGCGTGATCTCCACACTCCAGTGGATGAGGAACTTCACCCAGAACAGCTCCGGCAGCGCCTGCGGGTTCTCTCGCCAGTAGTCGATCACCAGTTGAAAGCGCTCTGCATCTGCCTCGCGGGTCTGGCGCGGTGCGATCGTCTCCGGGGCCAGCCACTGCACATCATAGCCCGCACGGAAGACGGGCACAGTCATCGCGTTGTTGCCCTGCCACAGGTTCGCCCCGGAGGTGGTCGTCATCGGGACGAAGGCGTCAAACAAGGCCGTATTGCGGGCGATCCAGGGTACCAGCACCAGCGCACCGACGAGCGCCACCGGCAGCAGCCGGATGAAACTCTGCCACAGGTTGAGCCGCAGCAGAAACCACAGCGCCGCCATCAGCGCCAGCACCGGCATGATCGGGCGCGTCAGCAGCGACAGGCCCAGCACCAGCCCCGCCAGGATCGCCACGCCCCACGTCGCCATGTCGAGGCGCGGGCGCTCGCGCAGCAGGATCAGCAGCCAGACAAACAGATGCAGCCAGAATATCCACAGCGGCGTATCGATGAGCGTCAGATTCTGAAAGATGAGGTATGGGTACAGCGCGTAGAACACACCCGCCAGCACGCCGACCCAGTCGCCGACTGCGTCGCCCCACAGCTTCTGCTGTGGGAACAGCCTGCGCCCGATATCGATCAGCAGCAGCAGGCTCAGCACATCGAGCGTAATATGCAGCAGGCCGATAGCGGCCAGCGTCCGCCCGAAGATCGCGTAGGTGCCGGCCAGCATATAGCTGTAAAGCGGCGGAATCATGGCATCCGGCTGGCCCGGCTCGCGCCCGTAGACGCCCTCGCTCAATAGATTGCGGGCGTAGGCATCGTAGGCGTCGCTGCCGTGGATGGCATCCCCGGCGGCGGTGAAATCCAGCAGCGGCGCGAAGGCGATCAGAAAGACGACGCGCACCGCGATCATCAGCGCGACGACCGCCCCGACCTTATGCCGCTTCAACCGGGAGAGCACAGCAGACATGGTACTGTTCCTGTGATGCGGATCAGGGCGTCTTGTCGCGCTTAGACAGCCGCGCCGTCAGCGATTCGCGCGGGGCACCATCCGGCAGCAGACCAAGCGTCAGCGATTCCACATAGATGCACATCTCCCACGGGATCGCCACGTCGTCCTGCGTCAGGCGGGCGTCGGTCATCTGGATATCAGCGCCGCGCACGATGGCGAAAGGCGTCGCCTCGTCGCGCTCGCCCATGACGGCCTGCGCGCAGACGCTGAGCGTATCGGCGATGCCGCGCTGCGTCACCTGCATGGGATTGCCGAAAAGATCCTGCTTGCCGCGTTCATCCTGCACCGGCTGAAAACCCGCACACGACAGCGCCACGCCGGTCGTCCCGTAGCGGCCCGGCACCAGCCAGCTATCCGTCAGCAGGATGCCCGGTTTGACGCCGGTACGCTGGCCGATCGCGTTGCGCAACTGATGTGCGCTGTCATAGGGGCGCGCTGGCAGCAGCACCGCCTGACCCGCCGGCACATTGCTGCGGTCGATGCCGGCATTGGGCGCGATGATGCCGCTGCGCCACGTCAGCAGATAGCCCATCGGGATGCCGCCGAAGATGTGGTCCGCCTCATCAACGACGAGCTGTGCCAGCCGTGCATCCATGTTGTAGCGCTCCGCCAGATGAAGCGCCTCAGGGCCGGGCACGATATCCGCCAGCGTGACAATGCGGCCTTCCGCAATCGCCACGTACTTGCTGCTGATCGCCAGGATGTCGCCCTCGCGCAGCGTCTCGCCAGCTTCATCCAGGGCGTTTATCAGCGTCTCAATCAGGTCAAACGGGGCGCTCTGTACAGGCGCTTTGATCGGGATTGCCTGCAGGCTGGGCAGGTGGGATGTCGGCATGGTGCTAGTTGCTTTCTGATGGCTTGCGAATATAGCTTACAGGTTACGGCTCACAAATTGCGCGCCATGCTACCACAGCGCGCCCATGCGCGATAGTGAAGGCTGATTTAGCTGAATCAGAAGAATAGGCCACCGGACCCGCATTGAATTAGGGATTTGCGTGATATACTAACCGTACATACTATCGAAAATGGGGGCTATTGAGGAGTTCTGGCTGATGAAAACCCGCTGTCCTTACTGCGGTCATCAGAATCGTACCGGCGTTCTCGTCTGCGAGCGCTGCGATTTAAGTCTGAATAGTGAAATGATGAATCAGGTCACGACGCGCAAGCTCGATGACATCCCGCACCGCTCACGACGCAACACAAGCGTATCCGTCATGAGCCTGCCACCCGAGCAGCGACCCGTCATTGTCTACATCGCACACCACGAACTCCCCATGGCTATCGACCGCGACGGGATCAAGCTCATTGGCCGCCAGGATGACAGCAACGGCGTTCAGGTCGATATTGACCTGACGCCCTATCAGGCGCAGGAACACGGCGTTTCGCGGCGGCATCTGCTGCTGGATTGCAGCGCTCATCCGCCCACCGCGACTGATGTCTCTTCAGTTGGCACGTTCATCAACGGGATGCGCCTCGCACCGAATCAGGCGTATATGCTGCGCAGCGGGGACGAGCTGCGACTGGGCAATCTGCCGCTGCGCATCTACCTCGACTGAGGTACCAGGCTGGCGGCTCAACAGCAGGTTATGGCCTGCCCCGGCCCCTTTTCCAGGCGGAGATGGGCCGGGATAGGGTTGAACCTGTGCCCTGCACAGGGCGATTTCAGCGCTCGAAGTGAGCAAACGCTCTGATGACTTATCAGATGACCTCTTACAGGAACGTGGCGATCAGGATCAGCGCGACGATCAGCACACCGGCGAGGATGAACATGTTGCGCAGGTCGCGCAGCACGTAGCCATAATCGCGGTGCAGGTCATCTTCTGAGGGGAAGCGCGTCGGGTGTTCGAGTGCCTCTTCGACCGTCTGCATGTCGAGTTCACCGCGCTGCTTGCTGCGTTCGAGCTGGGCGGCTGCCACGCGCTTTGTGCGCGCACGGCTGCTGGCTGCGCTCCCTGCGCTGCTGCGGCTGCGGCGCGATGTCGTCCCGGCTGACGACGCGGTTTCTTCAGCGGCGGCTTTTGCCGGGGCGGGCTTCTCTGCTGCGGGCTTTTCTGCGATGGGCTTCTCTGCTGCGGGCTTCGCCGGGGCAGGCTTCGCCGGGGCGGCTTCGGCAGCTTCGGCGGCTTCCTCGTCTTTCGGCGATAGACCGGCCTGTGCGCGTGCGCGCTCAAGCGTGGCTTTCGGCAGATTCGGTGAGCTGGACTTACGACTGCGGCGTTTCGACATAATCCGTTCCTTCGTAGTATCGGGCGCGTCAGACGTCGACGCGATCAGCGAAGACGACAATGCGCTGGGTGTTCACCTGATAGGGATAGCAGGAAATCAACGTGGCCATCGGTCGGCCCTGGCTCTGCATCACGTGGACGGCATCCGGTTCAACGATGATCCACTCGCGGATTTCGTAGGTATACACGCGCTGATTGGTCACCACTTCAAAGCGCATGCCCGGCTCCAGTTCATCCAGACGGCGGAAGATCTCGCCGTAGATGTCATTGTGCGCGGCCAGCACCAGGTTACCGTCTGTGTCACGCGGGGCGACGCCGTTTGGCAGTTGGCCGACTCCCAGTTTCAGCGCTTCCCAGTCTACGCCCTGGACGATGGGCGCGTCCACGCCGATCTGCGGAATACGGATGCGGTGCGCCTGCTGTGGCGCGGGCGTGGGCCGCACGAAATCCGTCGGGATGTAGACCTGCTCCACCGCCAGATACTCCAGGCCCTCCGGCAGCTCACTGAAGTTAAAGGAGCTGTTGCCATCAATCGGCGGCGTATGGCCGCCCGGCAGCACCAGATCGGTAATGAGCTGAAGCTGCGGCGTCGGTTCCGGCGTGGGCATCGCGGCGCGCAGAAGTTCATCCGCCTCCGCCTGGACAGCAGCCGTCTCCGACTGAAGCTGGGAAATACTCTGGAACATGCCGATGCCCAGCGCCACCAGGCCGACCACGGCCAGCACTTCAATCAGCGTCAGGCTGCGATCAACGAAGGTGCGCCAGATGCGCTGTTCGGTCTCGTTCTTGCGCTTGGCGAAAGCCGGCGGCTCGACATCCTCTTCAAAGTGCGGCGTCGCAGGCCGGACCATACCCGGCCCGGCGGTGACCGTCTGCGCGGGCAGGCCGTTCGGGTCGCTGTACAGATCACCGCTGGCAGGCTCGCGGCCGTCAGCCTGGCGATTGTCAGGCTCTGCCTGACCGTTCGGCTCAATGACGCGGCCTTCCGCCTTCAGGCGGCGCAACTGTGCCTGACGCGCCTCGCGCTTCTTCAGCGCCAGAATGCGTTCAAGTTCGGAGATATCCAGTTGGTCGACAGTGCGCTTATCACGCATAGCAACGGCCATCTGACACGCGGACAGTTAAACGCATTATACCTGTGCCGGCGGGTCAGGCAATATAACGTCTGATGAGGTTGCTACAGGATTGAGGTTAAACAGGGCGGATAGGATCAAGGCTTGCGGTCTGATTCAAGGGTGCTGAACAACTTGCCAGGGGATGAAGCCGTCCAGCACCCGGCGCGTTATGTCTCCCTCCGACGGTTTGCTTCGGGTACACGCATAACGCGTACTGCAGACCTAAGTATAGTCCTTTCAGATGAGAAATAAGCTCCCCAATCTTAGAGCCGGATAAGAGGGAATCACTGATCTCAATCTGTCCTTATGTCAGGATCAGAGTAATAGTTAGCCCAGACGCGGATGCGGCGTCCGCGTGTATGAATCGTGGAAGGGGTGCTTGCGCTGGACCGCCTCGTACTGCTCCTGGATGAAGGCGCGGTTGCCCGTGGTCAGCATGACGCGCATATCATAGGCGTCTTCGTTGTTGTTGCGATAGTAGTTGTCTTTGACAGCGTGGATTTCAAAGCGGTACTTGCGATACAGTCGCTGTGCCACGTTATTGCTGACGCGCACTTCCAGCACGCAGTATTCCGCTTCCATCAGGGCGGCGCGCCGCAGCATCCCCACCAGCAGCAGTTCGCCATAGCCGCTGCCCCGGCTCTGTGGGTGGACGGCGATGGTGCTGATGTGCGCCTCTTCCTGGATTTTCCACAAGCCGCCGTAGCCAGCGACGCGGCGTTCTGGCTGACTGCCATTACGCCAGCCGAACCAGCCGCGCCACAATCGATGCAGCGCCACCGTGAAGGGCGGCGGCATGATGGGTGGCGCTTCTTCTTCCAGGATGACCATATAACTGCATGGCGACCGGTTGACCTCAAAATGATAGGAGCTGGCAGGCCAGGGCGGATCGAACGAGAGCCGATCGATGTTGACGACCGCGTTGACGTCGGCCGTCTGCATATGACGCAGAGTGAGGGCGGTCATGGGCGATGCTCCATACCTCAGCCCGAGGACTTGAGGTAGATGGGGGTCAGTCTGGCGGGCAGATGCGCGCCCGTCGCGGCACCGTCGAGCTGTTCAAAGGCCAGTTCGGCCAGCAGCCCGGCCCGACGCGCCCGCAGTGCGCCGTTCAGGATTGTGAGCGTGACGCCTTCCGGCGGCGTTTGCAGCAGGGGGCGCGCCTCCGGGTCGATCTCGCCAGTGACCAGATAGCTGCCCGCTTCCAGCGCACCGAGTGCCGCCTCCCAGGTGGTGATGTGCGCGTCGTCGGCGATCTGCCAGCGTTTGCCGCGCCACTGATAGCGCGCCGCGATGATGCGCCCGCGCCCGGCTTCGATAGCGGCCAGCAGGCCCAGCCGCGCAGTGCCTGAGGGCGCAGCCGCCGCAAGGATCGCGTGCGAATCCACGCCAACCAGCGGCAGGCGTGCCGTCGTGGCGATGCCTTTCGCCAGGGCGATGCCCGCCCGCAGCCCGGTGTAGGAACCCGGCCCCCGACACACGGCGACGGCCGTCAGTGCGCTGATAGGCGTGTTGCTATCGGCCAGCAGCATCTGCACCAGCGGTGCCAGCCGCTGATTATGGACGCGCCCGGCCCACAGCGTCAGCTCCGCTTGCAGGCGTTGCCCATCGTGCAGGGCGAGGCTCAGACTCTGGGTGGCGGTATCAATCGCGAGCAGCATATGATCTTCAGCAGTTCGGTGCCAGTGGATACGCGGTGGAACAGCGCGGCTCAGTAGCCGAACGCCTTCTGACGGAAGCGGTCGATGAGCTGCTGATAGTGCGCGCCCTGCGGCTCCAGGATGAAGTTACGGCGCGTCTCTTCAATCAGGCGAATCTCGACCCACAGGTAAGCTGGCGGCAGTACCCCCTCGACGCGCTCCGCCCATTCGATCAGGACGATCGCGCGCCCATCAAAGAGATCATCCAGGCCGATCGTCGTCGCTTCTTCTTCGTCCTGCAGGCGGTAGCAATCCAGATGATACAGAAGCTGGTCATCGGCGGCGCGGCGATGCTGATGCACCAGATTATACGTCGGGCTGGTCAGCGGCAGCGTACTGCCCCATCCCTGGCCGATCCCGGTGGCAAAGACCGTCTTGCCCGCGCCCATATCGCCGGAGAGGCACACGACATCCCCTGGCCGCAGGATTTCGCCGAGGCGCTGCCCCAGCCGCTGCGTCTGCGCCGCGCTGTGGCTGAGAATATCCAGTTCACCGGGCTTCAAAATCGGCACGCGCTTTCCTGCATGGGTGACTCAGCGGTTGATGAATGACGGTTTGACCGTGATCGGGTGGCTTGTGCTTAAGGATTATATTATACACCGCACGCCCCATCGATTGAACTGTTGATTAACAAACTAATAGGTCGCTGCACCCACGGCGCGGACGTTTATCACCGATCTCTATTGTTTCGCTTGTGAGATTGCCCATGAACGCCGTACAATAAGATGAGTTCGCCCGACAACATGCAGCACTCCAACCGCATCTGCAATCAAGAGGTAACACAACGCATGAGCGTCAATCCCGGCGATATTATAGGCTCCTACCGCATTGAGGAAGTTATTGGCCAGGGCGGTATGGCCACCGTATACTGCGCCCATCACGAGCGACTGGATCGCCGGGTCGCTGTGAAGATACTGCATCCCGCTTTCCTGAGCGATGATAATTTCCTGCAGCGCTTCAACCGTGAGGCGCGCATCGTCGCCCGGCTGGAGCACCCGAACATCGTACCGATCTACGATTACGACGAACACGCGGGCATGCCCTATCTCGTAATGAAGTTCATCGATGGCCCGACGCTCAAGCGACTGGCCTTCAAGCAGGGGCTGTCTCTGCACGAGACCGCCGACCTGCTGGCGGAGATCGCCGCAGCGCTGGATTACGCCCACGCGCAGGGCATCCTGCACCGCGATATGAAGCCCTCGAATATTCTCATCGACCGCGAAGGCCGCGCCTACATCACCGATTTCGGATTGGCGCGTATCGCCCAGGCGGGCGAATCGACCATCAGCCACGATATGATGCTCGGCACGCCTTACTACATCTCGCCGGAGCAGGCCCAGGGCGAGCGCGACCTCGACAAGACGACCGACATCTACAGCCTGGGCGTCATCCTGTACGAGCTGGTCACGGGGCAGGTGCCCTTCAGCGCTGATACGCCTTACGGCATCGTCCACGGGCATATCTACAAGCAGCCCCCCACACCGACCGAACTCAAGGCCGATCTGCCGCCTGCGCTGGATGCCGTCCTGCTGAAAGCGCTCGCCAAAAAACCCGCCGAGCGCTACACAAGCGCTAGCGCGCTGCTGGTTGATTTCCGTGCGGCCATTGGTGAGCTGCCCGTTCAGCCACTCGTGCAGACGGCTTCCAACCCGGGCACCAGCACCCCGGCATCGGATAGTGACCAACCGCCCTCTGTGGCCGCCGTTAATCGGCTGGGAGCACCCGCGACAAACGGCCCCACGCCCCCGGCGAAACCGGTAAACCTGCCACCGGGCAAAGAGCGCGTCACTGCGCCCAAACCGCCGGAAGTCCCCAGGCCGCCATCACGTCAGCAGATGCGCGGCAAGGACGGTCGCTCGCTTGAGATTGAAGGCAGCCTTGACCTGGGTAACGTCAACTGGGGCCAACTGGGCCAGAAGATCAACGAAGGCGTGCGCAGCTTCGCGGAACTCATCGAAGAGCGCATCGACAGCGAACTGACCGAGCGCGTCGGCAAGAGTTTCAGCGAAGAAGAACGCATCCGTCGGCAGGTGCGCAAACGCATGAAGGAGCGGCAGGAGTTCGTCGGCCATCTGAGCGCCTTCATCGGCATCAACCTGATGCTGTTCGCTATCTGGTTCTTCACCTCCGGCCCGGATTCCTTCCCCTGGCCGATGATCCCGCTGTTCGGCTGGGGTATCGGGCTGTTCTCACACGGCATGGATTACTACCAGAAGTACGGCCCCGGTGCGCGTCGGCAGGAGAGGGAGATCGAGCGCGAGGTCGAGCGCGAACTGGCCCGCCGTCAGAGCGAGCCAAAGCGCAAGACTGCCAAAGCCAAGAATGAACCCGGTTTCTCGCTCTCTCAGTTGGATGATGCCCACGTGGGAGACGACGAGCGCCCGGCGATCCGGCTCAACGACGACGGCGAACTGACGGACAGCTTCATCAAGGACACGCGCCGCCGTTAAGGTGGCAGATCAGGTCCTCATCCCCAAAACTGGCTTTTCAATCGCCCCTCTCATTGTGAGGGGTTGGGGTGAGGTCATCCCCCCGGCTGACAGCGCAGCGGCAGACTACCCGACTGCTCGCTGACGTCCGTATCCGCCAGGAGTGTGATCGGCTCCGCGCCATAGGTGATGATCGTCGTCTGACCGCCGCCGCCCAGGCCGCTGCCCGTCGCCAGCGTGCTGCCGCCGATCTCCAGCAGGCGGAACGTCACGCGGTCCTCGTCAGCGACGCCGGACCAGTTCACCTCGACTTTGTACTCAAATGACGGCGACTGCTGCTGTTGCTGCTGCTGCCGTTGATCAGGATAGTAGAGGCAGCTCGCCTGCAACTGCAGATCATAGCGCGGCTGCGCTATCGGGGCGTCGTCATCGTCGATTTCGCCGGGCTGCGCGTCAGGGGTCGGGCTGGGGGTTGGCGTCGGGTTGCAGACGAGGTTCGGGATGCCGACGAAGCCGCTGCCCGCATCCGGGATGCGCAGCACCTGCCCGACGCGGATCACACACGGGTTCGTCAGGCCGTTGACCGTTACAATCGACTGCATATTGGCCTCATACTGCCGCGCAATGCTGAACAGGGTATCGCCGCGCTGCACGACGTGCGTTAACTCATGGGCCAGCACCCCGCCGGAGCCGTCGCCCGTCGTCGCGCTCTCCGGCGTCGGGGTGAACGTGGGCGTTGATGTGGGTGTCGGGGATTCAAGCAGTGGTAGTTCATACGTCTGCCAGCCGCTGCCAGCCGCCAGCGCGTTGAGCGTCGCCTGCAGCAGCAGGCCGCGCTGATAGTCTTCGTCGCTGATCGGCTGCGGCGGCCCAAAACTCGCAATGCCGCCTGTCTGATTGAGCTGAAGCAGGCTGCTCTGATTGCTGAGCAGGGTCGGCCCGCTCGACGTTTGCACGCTGCCGCGATGCACCGTCAGCAGCCCCTGCTGCTCGCTCAGCGAGCGGAAGGTAATCAGCGAGCCAACGCGGATATCCACGCCGTTGAGCGTGAGGTCGATCGTCAGATTCTCAGGGCTTTGTACGGCGATGACCGGCGCGGCCTCTTCGCAGACGGGCGCGCCCAGGCCGGTGCGGAAGTAAAACGCCTGCATCGGCGTCCGCTGGCTGCTGCCGACAGTCGGCAGCGCGTTGAGTGCGGCGCTGGGCGGCAGGTCGCTGATGCGCACCCACGCCACGCCGCTGCCATCGACCACGCGCACCCACAACCGCTGCGGGGTCACCCCATCGACGTCGAGCGCTTCGCCAGCGGCAGCGCTGCGCCGGGTGCTGGCCGTCTCAGACGGCGCGCTGTAGAGCGTTGCCGGGCCAGTCAGCGTCAGCGTGATCGGGTCGGTGGGTTCCATGGCCGCATTCGGATCAACCGCGTTTCGAATGTCGCTGTCGCCCACTATCAGGAACAGCACGCCCTGACCGGGCAGGCTGTTGGGCACATTGGCCTGAACGTTCATCAGCGCCGCGCCGAACTCACCGTTATCCACATCCAGCGGATGGGTTTGCAGCGTCTCCAGCTCGCGCAGGCCGATAACATCGCTCGGCGCGTTGAACGTGCCTTCCGGCTGAGCGATGACGAAGGTTGCATCCACGCGATCGTGGCCATAACAGGCGGCGTTACGGTCGAGGCCGGTGCAGTTGCTGACGATGTCCTGCAAGGCCTCCTGAACCAGCGCCGGGCAGTTGGGCTGCGCCAGCACCCCGCCGACCATCAACACCAGCGGGATCAGCGCCAACAACGGGAGTCTTCGCAGCGTCCGGGGCAACATGAGATTTGCTTTCGGCTGGATGGTTGTTATATCTCTGTTATAGCACGAAAGTCCGCGCGGACGCCGCGTGCCCCCCCGGTTTTTGCAGATTTTTTGCGCGCCCTTGTGCAGTTTGCGCTGTTCGACCGCGAGAAACGGCGTGACAGCCCTTCACCGTCTCTCTTGCTAAATTTCGCCTTTGCATAGCCCCGCTTCGTTTGGAGAGGGTTGGCGCGGACGTATCACTAGCCAGCGCCCGGGTAAGCAAAAAGGCCCCCTCCATGTGGAGGGGGCCTGACGATTTGTGGTATTGAGCTGCTTATTCCACGCCGATGTGGAAAGCGATGATGTACTGCCCCTGACTGCGCTGCTCGTAGCTCGTCATGATGTAGGTCAGGTTGAGCGTTTCGCCGTCGGGCGTATTCATCGGGATGCTAAGCATGGCGTCCGTCTCATCCGCATTGATGACGCGGTTGCCGCTGCGGACGACCTGCGAGCCGCTCATCGCGAAGCTATCGCCCCAGCAGGACGTGGTGCCGCCATCATCGCAGATGACCAGGCCGCTGCTCGTCTCGAAGGGCTCCAGCGTATCCGTGTTGATGAGATAGGTCAGCGGGTCGAGCTGGCGTTCCGCGCCGATCATGAACAGCGACAGCGGCGTCGGCGAAGCGAGCACGTTGGGCGTCGCCACCACCGAGAAGGGATCGCCGAGGCCATCAGCGGCGGTCACGGCCATGCCTTCCAGGATGAGCACGAACTCACCCGGGTTGCGGTTGAACTCGCCCACGATGAACGAGACGTTCATCATTTCGTTGTTGCTGTGGCTGAAGCGGATGCGCGAGCTGCGCCCGTTTGCGACGACGGCACCCGTCGTCGGCAGGGCCACACCGTACTGTGCCGCGGTGGTGTCATCGTCGCTGCACAGCTCCGCCTGATTGCTGTTGGCGTCGGTCGGCGTCACGGCCAGGATCGGGTCGAAATCGCCCAGGCCGATGACCGTCGCCGTATACTCGAAGCCGGGGCGCATCTGCAAGACGATGATCTCGACGCCGTCTTCGATCACCAGATCAGACGAGCAGACAATATCACGGCCCGGCGGGAACGTGCCGGTGCCAGTGCCTGTCGTCGTCGAGGGCGCAGCCGTCACCGTGTAGTTCCATGGCTCGCTCAGCGCGTTGAACTGTTCGCCGTCAACGCTCATATCCGCCACGATCACCGCCGTCCGGTCAACCGTCTCAACCGGGAAGGCCGCCAGCGGCACCGGGAAGACGAACTCCTCCCACAGCGTATTGTCAAACTCCGGCGTGATGACTTCCTGCGAAGTCAGCGCGCCGCTCGGCGTGGCGTAATCATCCAGCATCGCCATGACGGGTATAATCTCTTCTTCGTCGTCATAGTAGAAGAAGACACCCACCCGCAGATCAACACCCCGGTAGCCCTCTGCCTGAATGCGGGTCGTCACCAGAGCTGCCGGTTCGCCATTGAACTCGCCGTCCCATTGAACGTCGGTGATCTCAATGACGTAGGCCCCCGCACCGGTCGTATTGGGCGTGGTGGTGGAGCCAGTACCGGCAGTGCTGCTACCCGCGCCTTCTGGCTGGACGAGCTGGTTCGTCACAGCCGCTTCGATCAGACGAAACGGCAGGATACCACTCAGGCGGGCCGCTGTGCGCTCTTCGGCGTTGACGGCCGTCGGGATGCCGAGTAGCTGCCCCGCGCCATTGATCGCCAGGCCGCCACTGTTGCCCGGCGCGATCTCAGCGTCTGTCTGATACCAGACCGGAATGCGCGATTCGGCGACGTCGTCGTTCTGTACGGTGGTGATCAGACCATCCGTAAAGACGAAGTAGCCGTCACCAATGGTCGGATAGCCGAAGACGAACACCTGCTCGCCGCGTCGGGCATCCGCGAACTTGCTGGCGTCCAGGAAGGGCAGATCAAGGCGCGTGCGCAGGATCGCATTACCCTCGATGTCCCGATCAATCTGAATCGTTGCAAAATCCAGGAAAAATGTGCCGTAATCTTCAGGAAAAATCTGGTCGACCCGTGCGCGGTATGTCGGGACGGGCAGTTCATTCGGATTATCCAGCAGGGCCACTACCAGATCATCTGCGCCTTCGACAACGTGCCGGTTGGTAAAGATCAGCCCATCTCGGCTGACCAGCGTACCAGAACCCACCCAGGCCGCTTCGCCGTCAACAAGGGCGATGATCTGCACCACACTGCGCGCGATTTCGTCGATCGTATCCGGATCGAGCGACTGTGCCTTCACCCAGGACCCCGACAGCGTGAGCCAGGTGGCCATGAGGATCAAAATGATGCCACGCTTCACAATATTGCCTCCTAAAAACTACAGATGGGGCGCTGCGACGGTCAATATCCCCACGCGCCGCTATATCACCATTTCCAATTATAATGACGCACGCGCATTTTAAACGCAAAAAAGCAACAAAAATCGGTTTAAAATTCGCCACAGTTCTTCAAAAAAATCGTAACACAGCGCGATTCTACCCGCGACTCGCCCGCCGCTCGCACAGCCCCCGGCCCAGTCCCGGCCCAGTCCCGGCCCCGACCAGACCGGGAGCTATGATACCAGCGTTGCTAGATCATCAGGCAGCGGCTGCCATCAGGGGCATGCTGCCCGACGATGAAGAAGCGATCATCGTCGGCAGGCTCCAGCAGCCAACGGACGCGATGCCGGTGCCCACCCTGCTCGACGCGGTGCTCCTCCGCGATGATGAAGTAATCGCCGCTGTGCCCTGTCTGACTGTCATGCAGGCGTATCCGATCGAACAGGCTGAGGCTCAGCACGGCATCAGCCGGCCCGCGCGTGCTGAGCTCCACCTCACGGATTGTCCCGCGTGGCACGCGCCGCCGGACCAGCTCATAGCGGGCGATCTGGTCGCCATCCGCCATCGAGGCCAGCAGCGGCAGGTTCAGATGCAGCGCCCGGTGACCGTAGTGCGTCAGGTTGTAGCGGTCGCGGTGGGTGATCGTCAGCGGGGGGCCGCTCACCACCGGCTGCCCACTGAGCGTCAGCGTCGTCAGATAGGCGGTCTCATCGCCAGTATTGGTCAGGTCGAGCACAGCGGCGCTCGCCCCGGCCTCGATCACGCGCACGCGCACCTGCGCCGTCAGATTGCGCCCGCTGCCGGCTGGATCAGCGTGGGCAGCATAGCTCAGCCCGTCCAGCGCCAGCACGCCCAGCGGATTGCCGTCAGCATCGCCATAGCGCGCACTGATGCGGCGCGTACTGCGCGGCGGCACCGCCTGCGCCATCCCCAGCGACCAGACCACAACCCCCGCAGCGCCGACGGTACGCGGCGTCACGCTCACCTCTACCTGACTGATGACCGCATCGCCATAGACGTAGACGGCACGATCCACGGCGTTATCGAACTGCGCGGCTGGCGTCAGGTTCAGCAAGGTGTGATGCCGGTTGCGGAAGACGGCGCGCCCCTCGCGGTCGATGCTGAAGCGGCCACGCTCAGCGGCGGCGATCTGATTGATGGCGCTGTCGGCGGCGATACCCGCGCCCCAACCGTCCCCGACGATCGGCAGCACTTGCCGCCCAGCCTGGAAATCCTGCACCAGCGGCACGCCGAACAACTTCTGCCCGACGCGACCATCCGGCCCGCCCAGGATGATATACCCGCTGAGGCTCGGGTAACGCAGATCGCAGCGCGCCAGCACCTGCGCGATGGCTTCATCGGCGCGCACATCGACCAGGGGCGGCAGCCGCACCTGAATATCCGACAGGCTGTGCAGCGCGTCCCTGGCATAAATGACCGCCATCTGCGCGCCCCAGTCGCCGGGCATAGGGGCGACCTGCGTCACGCTCCCCGTGAAGTGTACCCGCACCTGCGCACCATCATCGCTGAGGATGCGCAGGCGCTTACCCGGCAGCAGCGCGCTCAGCTCCGGTGAGAACTGGCGGTCATGGTTGCGGACGGTGATCTGCGCCCAGGCGGGCCGGGCCATATGCTGATACGGCTCGGACAGGCCCAGTCGCCAGTGCAGGCCGAGCACCTGCGGCGTGATCGCCTCCGCGCTGCTGAACTGGCCATCGTCGTCCTGGTCGATTTCAATGTGATAGGTGATCGTCATGCCTGCACCGCCTGAGGCGTCACCGCCAGCAGCCAGCGATGGCGGAAGGTGCAGCCCAGATAATCCTGGCCGCCATAGCGCACCGGCCCCGGCTCGATCTGCACCTGCGCGGGTTCCAGCAGGGCACCGCCCAGCGTTGGATCAGCGGCGAGGGCCTGCACATACGCATCGATCTGATCGACCAGCGCGGGCAGCCCCACCGACCAGCCGCCAGCGCTCGCCAGCGGGGTCAGCAGCAGCAGGTGATGCACGACCATCTGCACGGTATGCACGCCACCGCTGAAAGCGACCGCCTCAAAGCCCTGGCTGCGCTCCTCGAACAAGCGCGCACCGTCACTGTCGAAGGGCAGCACCAGCAGCGCCGGCAACTGCGGTCGGGCCGGGCGATTCGGCAGACTTTCGAGCGAGTAGCTGTGCGCGATGCCTGCCACACTCAGCGCGGCCAGCGCGTCGAACGCGCCACGAACGCTCATCGGCATGGTGGTTTCTCCTGTCGTATCGTGGATAGAGTTAGATAGAGGGTGAGGTTTTCTGTAGGGGATAGCAGGGGCAGCGCCCCTGCACAGTGACTAAGTTATGCGAATGCGACCGGCTGCTCCGCGTCGCATCAGAACTCGCCGCCGTCGGCAGCGTAGCGCTCGCGGACGACGTCGCCCGCATGGACGTACAGCAGCCCGGCGCGCTCAATCGCCCGCCGCAGCCAGAAATCCGCAGGGAACTGCGCCTCGATTTCAGCAGCCGTCAGCCAGCGATGGTTGTCATGCTCTGCGCTGGTGTGCAGCACCTGCGGGTCGAGCGCGGTACAGGCGAAGATCACGCCCAGCAGTTCGTTCTCCGGCGCCGGCGCGCCCCGATAAAAATGCGTCGTGCCGACGAGGTGATCCAGCCGGACGCGCAGCCCGACTTCTTCCAGCACTTCGCGGTGCAGCGCATCACTGAAGCTCTCGCCCTGATCAACGCGCCCCGTCACCGATTCCCACGCGCCGGGGCCATAATCCTTGCCCGACGACCGGCGCAGCAGCAGATAACGCCCATCGTCCGGATGACGGATGAGCGCCGCAATCCCACACAGGAAACGTCCCACAGACATGCACAGCTCCGTTTCAGATTCAGCTTCGGATTCAGCTTCGGATTCAGCTTCGGATTCAGCTTCGGATTCAGCTTCGGATTCAGCGGCGGTCGGGGCGTGCAAATGCGCCCCGAACGTGCCACAATACAGGCGACCAAGTGACCATACTGCCAGTTGATGCCATGCGCAAGTGCTGTCTGACGCTGCTGCTGTGCGCCCTGTTGATCGTGCCTGCAGCAGCCCAAACAACCTCACCCGGTGCCAGCGTGACCGCCACGCCCGCGCCCACATCAGAGCCAGTGCCGGATTGTTCCGCAGCGGCGATGAACGCTCGCATGGATGATATCTATGCGGCCTATCGCCGCGAGCGCGACAACGAAAACCCCGTCGAAGCACGCGATGACCTGCTGAATCTGCAGACGGCGCTGCTCGCGCTGCTGGAGACGTGTACGCCCGCCCGCACCGGACGCGGAGCGGCCCCGCCGCGCTCCGTCCTGGGCGACCTGCCGGTGCCCCCGGGCGAGCTGGCGAATGCCGGCGGCGTGCTGCTGCGCGTCGTGGATGCACTGCGTCCGGCAGACGGCCTGATCCTCGCCGCGAACATGTTCAACCCACCGCCCCTTGCCGGTCAGGAGTACGTGCAGATGAGCCTGGAAGTGCTGTGCGACAGCGAGCGCACCGTCGCCTGTGATGTGACGCCCTTCCACTTCCGGCTAGAGACGACCAGCGCCGAAGGCGACCAGCGCCTGTACGACCTGCCGTTCCTCATCTACGACGAAGAGCTTGACGTCGTACTGCCGCCGGGCGAACTGGCGACCGGCGCGCTGACCTTCCTGGTCGATAGCGACGACACGAATCTACGCCTGCGCTACTACCCGGCCACCGTGCTGCAGGAGGAACCCTACGCTGTGTTCCGTCTGCCCCCGTCCGCCGAGGAGTGATCAACGGACCAGGCCGGGGCAGCAGCCCCCGGTCCTCAGCCCACCCGCAAACGACGCAGGCCGGCCAGCGCCTCTGACAGGGCCGCTGCCAGCGACGGCGGCAGCGCCTCACCAGCGATGCTGTCCGGCTCCCGGTACAGCCAGGCCGCCAGCCGCAGGCACAACAGCACCAGATCATCTGCGGGTTGGTAGATGTCGATCGGCGCGGCGGCATCGTGGGCGGCGGCATGCGTCCCCTGCTGACCGCGCAGAACGCTCAATTGCTGGGTATCGGCGTGGATCGCCACCACGCGCAGGTATTCGTCACCGAGCCGGATGAGCTGCCCGACCTGAAAGCGCGGCGTCTGCTGATGCGCGTCCGCGCCGCTGACGTCACTCACGCTGAGCTGCGTCACGGCGGCATCACACGCCAGGCTGAGCGCATCGCCGCTGCTGCGCCACGCCTGCGACCAGTCATCATGTGTGCCCCAGATGCCCGTCACGGCGACCGCCCAGCGCGGCATCTCACCGTCATTGAAGCCAACCGGATAGATCAGCGTGCCGTCTTCCGCTGTGATGATCTGTTCCACGTCGAGTGGGCCGCTGGCGTCTTCGACGGCCAGCAGTTCGAGCAGATCAGCATGCAGGACGAGCTGCGTCGGGCGCGCCGGGTCGACGGCGTGACGCAGTACCGCCCAATACGGGCTGAAGCGCCGCCCGGCCAGCCGTTCCAGCCACTTCGACGCCGCCTGAATCGCCAGCCGCAGCCGTTGATCCTCCACCGGGGTGGCTTCACTCTCAGTAATGCCCAGATGCTGCCGTAGCGCGGTCAGCGTTACCAGTGTATACATGCACAGCCTCCTTTATTTTCCGATTTATTACAATGTAATAAGTTATTGATAATATTAGCTTTAACAATGAAAGCTGTATGAGACTTTTTCAGCGAAATCAAACTGTGTGTTAGACTCACGTCGCATCAGGAGATGTAAAGAAAAATTACAAACGAATTACAAACGAACATGGATCGTCCGTACATCCTCAATGCACTCGGTCTATCATCGGAAACGCTGCTGCAACTGATGCGCGTCTCGACCTCATCCTGGGGACGCCGCCTCGTTTTCCGGGGTGTAGCCGTGCTAGAAACGGGGTCGCCGGTCCACTTTGAAATTCTCCTCAGTGATTGCCGTGATATTCGCTGGCAGGTGTATACCCACCTCGGCCACGATGAAGACACCACCCCGCCCACGACGATTGTCAGCTTCCGCAAGGGACGCAGCCCGCACCGCAGCCCGGCCTACATCCTGACAGAGCATTTTGGCCTGGCCGTCTTTTATGGAGAGCTTGAGATCAGGCAGATTGACTAAACCAGCGGCGCGGATCACGTCAGAATTGTGCATGAGATGCCGACGCCTCCGCAGGTATAATGAATCCGTCTGACGCCATCATAGACCTGGGAGCCAGCCCCATGAGCGATACGTACTACGTCAACGGCCAGTTCATCGCCAGCGATCAGGCAGTCCTGCCCGTCACGGACCTGGGCCTGCTGCGCGGCTACGGTGTCTTCGACTACTTCCGCACATATCACCGCGAACCGTTCCGGCTCATGGATAATCTGGCACGCCTGCGCCGCTCAGCCGATATCATCGGTCTCACGCTGCCCTGGTCGGATGCGGAGCTGGCGCAGATCGTGCGCGACGCGCTCGACCGCAACGCCCACCACGAAGAGAGCGCCGTGCGCATCGTCGTCACCGGCGGCAGCAGCCCGGATAACATCAACCCGGCATCAGCGCCCTCGCTGATGGTGCTCGTCAGCGCGGTGAAGCCCAACCCCGATTGGTGGTACAGCGACGGCGTGAAGGTCATCACGATTCAGATCGGCCGCCTATTCCCCGATGCCAAGAGTACCAACTACATCCCGGCGATCCTGGCCCTGCGCGAAGCCCGCGCCGCCGGTGCCATCGAAGCGCTGTATCTCTCACCGAATGACGAAGTGCTGGAAGCCACCACCAGCAACCTGTTCATCATGCGCGATGGCACGCTGATTACGCCGCCTGCCGATGGCATCCTCTCCGGCCTGACCCGCCGCACCGTGCTGGAAATCACAGCAGCGCACTACCCCCGCAGCGAACAGCCCATCAGCCGCGACGAACTCATCAGCGCGGACGAGGTCTTCATGACGTCCGCCAACAAGCGCGTCGTGCCCGTGACGCAGGTCGATGATGTGCGCATCGGCAGCGGCAGGCCCGGCCCGGTGACGCAGCAGGTCATGACCCTGTTTGACGAAGTCACCTGGGGCGTCCGCGAGGCGCGCTGAGGTTTTTCGTTTCGTCCGTCAACTGTGAAATGAGCTGCGTAAGCTCTTTCAGGCGTTGAATCCCATCGAATTTTGAACCACCCCGCCGTTTCACACGTAAACCTTCATGAATACGGAGGCAGAAGCGTGTGAACGGCAACCGTCTGTGACACAGCAATCCGGCGACAACCCAGCGCAGGACAGCCCGCCAACCGATGAAGCGGTGTATGCTTCAGCCCATCTCCCGTTGGAGCTGGCGCTGTTGATCGCCGCGCAGGATGGCGACATGGAGGC